>Ga0315915_1005410_pt1 | contig 15927 bp, 9 predicted proteins | sample MpolbnodulesMG_FD_207738 | JGI IMG/M metagenome (GOLD analysis project Ga0315915, IMG submission 207738) | Medicago polymorpha root nodule microbial communities from Los Angeles, California, United States - branched nodules | ecosystem: Host-associated > Plants > Roots > Nodule | place: USA... | reverse complement strand
TTTAGGATTGTTAGTAATGAATTAAGTGTCGTTGTTGAATTGTTAGAAATAAACAATGTTTGTTTGAAATAAATCATTGATTTTTTTCTCTTTGAAATGTTGTGCAAATATGTCTCAGAGGCCGAAACCTGACATAATGAGGGGAGATAGGGAGTTTGCTACCGAGAGTGCACGGGGTGAAACGGTGGCAAACCGTCCTCCTCAGCCTAGTCGATGAAGAGGTGGGTGCACAAGGCTAGGGGCTAGTACATCATCACAGGTAGATGGGTCGCAGGTAGTGGACCCGATGCAGCATCAGCATCAGCCTCATTACGAGGAGTATCAGCAGGCGCAGAATCAGCCTTATTATGAGGAGCCTCAACAGTATCATTTTGATGCATATCAGCAACATCAATAAGAGGCATATCATCAGCAGGATCATCAGTATCAGCCTGATATTGAGCAGGAGCAGCCTCAGCTGCAGGAGGGTGGGGGTCAGGCTCAGGGGGAGCCGGTTGTGGAGAACGAGGCCGGACCTGAGGGCTATGGAGGGGGGCCTTCTGTGGCCACGCTTTTACCTCACTTTGGTAGACACGTGGCATGCAGGATATGGGTCGATGCCAATGTAAGTATATTTAATGTTTATTTTACTTATTCTAATGATTATTTAACTTATTTTATGTTAGAATTAAAATTCATGTTAGAATATATTTAATGTTTATTTTACTTATGATTTATTTAACGGTTTTTTTTTTTTGTATTTCAATTTCGAAAAAAGCATAAGGTGAAAGGTATCTCGCACGGGAAGAAGTTAAGCCTTAGTCAGTTGACATTGCCTCAACCAGGAATACAAAATGACTGGTTTTGGGATGAAGTGAATGGTTTCGATCTTACCCACCTCCTGAGTATTGGGTACGATAACATCTCTCACGGGTTCGTTTGTGCCTTATCAGAGAGATGACATAAGGAAACCAGCAGCTTACATCTACCTATTGGGGAGATGACCATCACACTAGATGATGTGGCGTGTCTTCTCGCCATCCCCATCATTGGGAGGCTCCTTCATGATAGAGAGTTAACTCGTGACGAGGGGGATACGGATGATGCAGGAGGACCTACATTTTACAGCAGAGGATTCTACTAAGGAGGTGGGAAGACAAGATGGTGTTCATGTCAGTTTCACTTAACTGAAGAGGCACTACAAGGAGCTCTTGCATAGGTGTAATCAGTTGATTGAGTGTAACATCTCACTAATCAGTTTATTGAAAGTTTATCAGTTGAACGTGTCAGAGGATAAATATTATGAAGGTTATCTCTAACAGGGAAATATTTAACGTTATGTAACCGTGTCAACACAAGTTTTATGAAGTTAAGGGCAAAGAGGTGATTTTGCATGAACGCTATATATATGCCAAGCATATCTCTTATTTCATTATTCTCATTTCTTTCTCTTTCTTCAGATCAGAAGCACTACTCCTCCTCCCACTTCCTCTTCTCCCTCGGCCCTAACCCTCTCCACCATAATCTTCAATCTTATGTTTCAATCCTAAGCTATTTCAACATGCAAATCAAGAATTGTGATCCTTATGAGATTCTAAACACTTTACTCTTTTGTTCATTCCTTTCCTCACCCAAACTCTCTATGTTGAGTCTCTCTCCCTCTCTTTAAGGGACTATGTTGGAATTGAGTTCTTGGATCACTAATGAGGTTGCAACAAAGTAAGGTTATGACAGAGGGGATTAAAATTGGTTGGAGCTCAAGAAATCAAGAGGTGGTAGTGTTATGTTTGAATGCTAGAAGCTAAGTTGAACAAGAATCAAAGCAAAGATTCAAAGCTTAAGCTTGGGCAATGATTTTGGTAGTTATTGAACTTATCAAGAGAGCTAAATATGGTTAAAGGTAATTAATTATTGCAGCCTTGGGATCCTATGGAAGTTGAGTATGTTACGTGTTAAAAAGCAAGTATGAAAATGGAATATTGGCACAAACTTTGTATGATTCGGGCTAGAAACGGATTCGAAAAACGCATTTGAAGTTTGGTAATTTTTGCTGGATCTTGGTTACGGGTTTTGGGACAGGGCTTTACTAAAACAGGTTTAGTATTGAGGCCTGGAGGAGAGTTTGAAGTAAGGGGACTGATATTAGTTTTGTGCTGAACCAAGGATTTGAGTTGTGGTGTTAAGCTATGGGCATAAATTAGAGCATGAGCTTAAAGAGGAAATACTTTAGCTGATCATGAGATGTTTTGGAAGCTACCAGAAGTGCTAAATGTGAGTTCTTAGATAGTTTTAACTTACCCTTGGGTTGTGTAATTCTAGCAAGAAAGCATGTATTATGTTAAGTTTAGTTAGTAGGATTTCTAGTACCCTTTGCCATATTCTTATTGTATTCATGTTAAAATTGCCATGCAAGTTAAATTCTACTGTTATATGAATTGCTGGATGTATATTGAGCATTGTAGGATCAAAATTGGTGAGTTTGGGGTCAAAAACTCAGATTTTGCACCACAGATTCCCACATTGAAATGGCGTGTTGGCTTGCCCGGGGCCCGTGGTGCAATCCGAGGGCTTTTCTCACAACATTCATCAACTGTAAAACCCCCAAACATCATTTAATTAACACAATATACATCGAACGATTCTTGATTATGTAAATCATGGCTAATCTTACCATGTGCAATGAGGATGGCCTATGAAAGTTTACGTACGAACATGATCGGGTAGCATAAACCTAAGTATGGGAAACCCTAGAGCCTCGATATAGAAAGTCGAGAACAAATATGATATCATGTAAACTAAGTATGTTAAGTCATGTATGAATTAACACAAGCAAGTTTAGGTTAAACCTTCCATGTATGTACAAGATCAAGCAATATTGATTTATCATTATACGAGTAGACCACGGACTCGTGGTAATCAGTTATGTAAGTTAGGTTTAAACCTTTTATGTATGAACAAGACGTTAAGCAAGATGTAGGTGTCGTGTCTCTTGCTATCCACGCCAAGGGGATACAAGAGGTTCACGTCAGGAGGACGGGACAAGTACCGAAGGTAGGCCCGCACGACACTGAGGGAGTTCGATGTACCTTAGCTAGGTTTTACATCGGTCATGTAAGGGATTGTACTCGGGGTTACTCCACTCGATACATTCCGTAAAATGAACCAAGATAACAATGTTTGTTCAGCGCTAACCTCTAACATAACGAATGAACATGATTATGATATGATTACGTTTATGATATGATATAAGGCATGTGTAAGCTTATGTATCAAGATAAGGCTATGAAGTTACACTGTTGACGATCTTAGGATCTCCCCGATCGTCCGGTTTAAGATCGTGTCATGAATAAATTATGTTTAGGTCTTGATGCGTTTAGCGTATCTTGATATAGCGGTCTTAGGTTCCCTTAACCGCCATGACATGTATAATGTATGTCAAGACTTGTAAGCTAAGTTAAGAAGAACCCTACGACAGATCTAGTATGCACGACCGTCTAGGTAAGCATGTTCCACACACGTATAATCAACCAACCGGTTGTATTATAGACATGTGGTGACCATAGATTTTCCCCCGAGGTTACCTATAGCCTAGGATTAGGTAGAACTCACTGAGACATTATGTCTCATCCCAATCCTTATTTTTTTTTCAGATCAGTAGGTTGGTTTAGCAGGATTTAGCAAGCTTGTAGGTGGATGGATAATCAGCAAGTGCTCGTTTGTACCCGAGGCAGGATATTATGGACTTTAAGGATGTATTTTCCATGTTTTGGACGAGTAGTATTGTATTGTTGATTGTACGAACGCGTATTGTTGTATAAAATATTCATTCGAAGTCTTTATGTTGTAAAATTTTAATGCATCCAGTATTAAAGATAATGCACATGCTAAACTTTCTGGATACGTTTAATGTGGGTGTTACATTGAGCCTAACACAGGAGGAGCATACAGAGCACACAGAAATTATGATCGCCTGCATTAAGGCGTTTTTATTGCTCTTGCTTGGCTACACCATTTTTGCCGACAAGAACAGCATAACCATTAAAATGTTGTGGATGCTTGCGCTACAAGACATGGACAAGTTGGTCAGCTGGTCATGGGGCGCGATGGGACTTTCTTTCCTATATGAGCAGTTATCTCTTACCTCCAACTCATTTGTGAGCTCCTGTGGTGATTACATGACCTTGTTTGTGGTAATAATTGTTTTTCTTATTTTTACTTATTGGATCGTAAATGTATAGTTGTTTGTATAATACTTGTGCTAATATAAATTTGTTTCTTTGTGTTTGCAGGGATGGGTTTTGGCGCACTTCATGAATCTCATTCTAAGGAATCGTAATGATAAGTACGACCTTGTTGTTTCCCCGCTTGTGGATAAATGGAAACCTCCAAGGGGATTTGTTGATCCTGGACACTACAAAGATGTCATTGATTCATTGGAGCATTCTCATGTCATCTGGAGGTCGTATGAAAGACGACGAGACGTGACGCCCTTTCAGGACATATGATGGTACTCTCGATGAATCATGGCCGGCAGAGACAGAGGGTCTGTCACTTGCCAGAGCGGGTTCTTAGTCAGTATGGGTATGTCCAGACTGTTCACAGGCCTCCTACAGACATTGGGCCTCTTGCGCCAGGGGAGGTAGCTATGGCCTTCATGGAGTTTGCTCTACATGTTCTTAGCCAGCAGGAGAGGGGTGATCTGGTTCCGGATGACGAGCCGTGGAGCCATTCTAGGGGATACATGATATGGTTCTATAGATTATCACATCCTATTCTGAACCCCCTGCTGACGTTTCTGTCTACACAGATGTTGCCCCTACTCGTCTTGTCCCTCTTTACGAGGAGGTTATTGTTGAGCAGCAGTGGGTCAGACATCCTCCAGACCCATATCAAATCATCAACAACATCAGAGCTAGAGTGGACAATGCAATGGGGCATCCTGATGTGTTTGGTAATCCAGAGGTTCTTCGCATGATGCAGGGCATCCAGTCTGAGTGGAGCATGCTGGAGCAGATGTCGGCTCCGCGGAGGAGGAGTAGGAGTCCACGGGAGTAGGGTTTTGGCATTATGACTTTTGTAGTTTTTTTCATGACATTTTTTCGGATTTGGATGTAATTCAATCACATTTGCGCTTTTTGGCGTTTTTATGACATTTTCCGTTATTTTATTCCTTTATTTTTCGTAATATAATTATGAGTGAATGCTTGATTGAATGAATGCTTGAATGAATGATGAAAAATGTATGCAATTGACTGAATGAATGAATGAAGGACTGAAAAATTAAGGAAAATGGAGGTTTCTGCCTGTTCTGACATGTTGCACATACTGGGCGTTAGTTAACTAAGACAGGATTAACACTTGAGTTAGTTAACTCCACGGGGGTATTTTGGTCATTTTGGTTAGGTGGGAGCAAAACTTGTTGGGAGAAGAGCAGAATTCAAAAGTACCACATTTTGAAGTCGAGTTGTACGAATCCACCAATCTTCCTAGGTTTGACAATTTTCTTCTAACCATGTGCATACCCTTATCATTAGAGTTGTGGCAAATGAAATTGCTTGCCTTCTTGTTCAAGGTGTGTCACAAACATATCGTGGAAACCCCCACTTGAGATGACATAGTGGTATTAGCTTGAGACTTGGGAGTATACTCCTCTTCAAGATCTCAGATTCGATTCCCTTTCATGTCAATTTGGGTGGGCTAATTTAGTTTCTTAAAAAAAAAAAAAAATATCGTGGAAATTGTTTAATTTGCATGTTATAAGAGAGAATGACAATTAGAATTGAATTAGCCATGGTATCTCAACCTGTTTTATTCAAAGTCCTTCCCTTCCAAGTAGGGATGAGAATAGGTTAGGTCGAGTTAGGCTTTGCAAGACTTAAGCCTGGTTTGTCAAATTTTTGTAAGGTCTAAGTTTGGCCTTATAAAGCCTGATTAAGCCTGCTAGTCTATTTAAAAGTCTATTTCATATGAACATCTTTAAATAAGTAATGTGATCCAAGGTTAAATAGACTAACGAGTTAATAGATCAATGATATTAAACTCTCTTTCGATATTTAACATGAAGTTTTAGAGAACTTTACTATATATTATATCATATTTCAATTCTAATTTATAATAATACATTTAAATATGCGAAAAAATAATGTAAACTAACAAGCTTAAATTACTTTAAAGGTTGACAAATTTATAATTTAATTCAAAGTATGGTATATAATATAATAATCAATAATATTATTCATATTTACATAAGTAGGTCGGCCTAATAGGCACAAAAGGTTTTTCTAATAGCATGTGATCTGGCCTTTTAAGTTAAATAGACTTTTAAGAAAGACTAGGTCTTTCCTATTTAAGAAAAAAGTCTGGTCTGACCTAACCTGTCGTAGGCTAGGCCATAGACCCTATAGACAGGTCTGACCTATTCACATCCCTACTTCCAAGATGCCAATTTAGTAGCAGCTTTATCATAAATTTCAAGTCCTTTCGTACCGCAAATTGAAACCCAAGTTTTTCTCTAACCTTTCCATGAACTTAATATTTGTAATATCCACACGAGCATATTTAGTAGATTTAAAGACTCCTTTAGAAGCCTACAACCTTGATTTACCTAGACTAATTTTAACCCCTAAAAAAGAATAAAATATTTTCAAAAGGTTAGAAATAAAACGAGCATTCATGGGTAGGGTTAGTTGTTGCAAACAAGAGCACGTTAAAAAATGCGATTTCTCAATCTTGTAACAAACACGGATGAATATACTACTAATTCCCAGGAATGTAAATCTTAAACTTGAAACAAATACTCCTCTATTAGATTTGTAGAAATCCATACAAGGGTTATTCAAAAAAGTCCCTAGAGGGTGTCTTCAAAGTACCAATGCTTGATCCTAGACAAGAGAAACATGAACTTTGACTGAATTGTGACACTCTGATAAATAATGGAGTCGGACAAAACGCAGAAAATTAGCAAAACCATGGAATTCCATGAATTGAGGCCACAAGTGGAGAGTGAACAACCGTATTAGATGCACATGATAATTGAATGATTGTTGTTTGTTTAATTATCTCACACAACCCAATTTGTGTATGTATCCCTTTCAATAGGGCAAGGAAAATGTACTAGTTCTTTCTTTATAAAGGAGAAATAAATTAAATAATATATATTTATTCAATAATTAAATAATATTTATTTATATGTGTGTATTCAAATCATTTTTATCCATGTAACCCAAAAAAATTCATTTTTATTCAGAGTTGTAACCAATCAAGTATTCGTTTAAAGAACAAGCATGACCAATCAAAGTATTCATTATTTTGAAGCTGTTCAGATATTAATATTGACACTTCAAATGATTCATCGCTATCATTATAGATATGTATGTTTTGTATAGTTTCATTTTAATATTTGGGTTGAAACTTTGACCCTTCAAAATGATAAGTACATCACATTTATGGATGCATGAACTTATTGGTTATATTGAAGTTTATTTTTATTTTTTTTGGTCTGGACAATGCAATTCATGATTTTTTGTTTTGAAGGAAATACAATTCATGATTGAGAAGTTATTTTCTTTACACTTTTTAAGTAGAGAGGCGATACTAAATTAAATTTTGATAACGTAACTTTTTACTTGGATATTATGAATCACAATGGATAAGGTAAAAAAAATAAAAAATAGTTTACGTGAGTATATCTCAGTTGGCAGGGACATGCATTGTTTATATACAGCAGTCGAGGTTTGAATCTCAAACACCATACTTATTCACCTTAAAAAATGTGAATTCTAACTACTAGGCTCTTTCACCAAACAATAAACTAGAATAAAATTCATTTTTAATATTTAAAATCCACGATTTTTATAAGATTTTAAACTAAGCAAACTTCGGGACAAATCGGAGAGAGTATAGTTGCAAGTTGGTTATAATAAAAGTGTATGTTTGGTATTATAAATAAAATTATGGTGAATAACTAGGATTTTGCAAAAGCTGTTATCGGTGGCGGCTTCTGTAAAATTATGATAATTTTTTTTTTCCAGATAGTCTAATGAGTATAAATTTATTGGGGTTTAAACCCTCCCACATGCATATGTTATGCAATATTCTATTAACTGAGTTTAGCTCACGGGAATATAATTTTAACAAACTTATTATGAATCCAAGCATGCAGTCGATCAAGTAGTCTAGTCACTAAAAATTTACCTTTTTAAGATGATTTCGTGGGGTATTCGGGTTCGAACCCTGATCCTTACGTATATTATACAACTCTATCAACTGAGTTAAACTCACGTCACATTTGTCTCACAAATTTACTATGACTCCAAACATTCACTTAAATAGTTTAGTTTAAGCTATGATCGTGTATCATACTCACTGTAACAAACTATTATTATTCTATAAAACTCCAAATATATTTTTTCCAATTTTTTCTTTTTCTCAATGTACACTACTTCTCAACATATATATACACTGATCTGTCAAAGAAAAAGAACATATATACAACGACTACGCATCTCCAATAAAATCCACATAACATTCTTATTGTCAAATCCCTATCATAGAGAGGTACAGATCAAGATGATATTGTGTAGAAAAGTTCAAAGGAAGTTTAAGCTTCTTTTTTTTTTTGTAATAAATGTTTTAATTTTACAATTAATATTTTCAATGTACAATTATATTTGTGAATTGAGGTCACCCCGATATTTGCGGGAAGATACATGATTGACAATATGAAGAAAAAAAAATGAGATGACTATGAAAAATAATTGTCTAAGCATTATTTTATACATTAAATTTTAGCACAAGTTGCACATATAGTAACGGAAATCACTTCCATAATTCCCTTATAAAAGTATATAATTTGGTAACCATAATATAGTCCTATACATCCTCCTTTTCCATCCTTTGCGTTTCCACGGTTCAACCCCTTTTTCTTTTAAGTACTAACCCAATCCATTTCTTTCTTTACACAAAAAAAGAACAAGAATTAAGAAAATGGGTGCTCTAGATTTCCTTTCAGATTACTTCACTGTCACCCCAAAAAAGAAACACAAACCCATGCAGGTATTTCACAAGCTCCTATGTATACTATATCTCATTTATGTGTGTGTATTAATAGTAAGCTTATTTTTTCTCTTATAGACAGTGGAAATAAAGGTGAAAATGGACTGTGATGGCTGTGAAAGAAGAGTTCGGAATTCTGTTACAAATATGTCAGGTATATAATCATATCTCTCTCTTCTTATCTCAAATCAAATGGCATAATTTTTAGGTGGTTTGCATAATAAGAATGTTCATATTCTCAATGAAGATGGTTTCTATAATTTATACGGTGTAACCGTATTTAAAAATCACTTGAAAGTTAAAACTCTATCGAGCAACGGTGATCCTCGAAAGTAGACGTTCATAATCTTCACCGTTCTAATAGTTGAACTTGAGACAATGACATGATCTGTGCCAGTTCAACAAAAACAAGGAGAAACCAAATATGAGTTGCGTTTTGAGACACATTTATTTCAAACGATTTTCAAGTATATAGGTTCACGCCTATCAAAACAGTTCACCCTACAATTTGCCCTTAAAAAAATGTGTTGAGTATAACTCATATATTTTCACCCAAAAGTGATTACGTGCTTGAACGCATCGTAGAAATTCAGACATAAATTTGTAATCTAAACAGTATTTAAACGCAATTTGAACTATATAATATATATGTTAGCGATAATCAATTCTTTTTTTTTTGTTTATTTATATGTTTTCTTTTTAGTTTTTAGCCAAATTGGTTGTTCTAACAAATGATGATTAAAAGTTGAATTAAATAATTTTACAACAATATAATAATGTAGGTGTGAAGGAAGTAGAGGTGAATCGAGAGCAAAGCAAGGTAACCGTGACTGGGAATGTGGATAGAAATAAGGTCCTAAGGAAGGTGCAGAGCACAGGAAAAAGAGCAAAGTTTTGGCCATATGTTGAAGCTAACTTGGTGGCATATCCCTACATAACACAGGCATATGCAAAAAATGCACCTTCTGGATATGTGAAAAACACTGAATTAGCAATACCAAACCCAAATGGAACAGATGATAAGATCACTTCCTTCTTCAGTGATGATAACCCTAATGCATGTTCAATCATGTGAAGCAATTTTAGTCATGCACACAAGTTCAAATAATTAGTTTCTTAGATCAATTATTACTATTTTGATGTATTATGACTTTGAAGCTATTTTGGACGTTATTTAAAATGTCAATGTGTGTGATTAATGACTACTAGTAATCAAGTTCTGTTTATGGGCTGCATGTAGTTAGTTATGTCTAATCACCACCATTATATACTTCATGAACATCATAAAAAAAGTTTTTCTCATAACTAAATATCAATGTTTAATTTGTAACCATGCAAAATATTTTCCATTCTATAACACTGAACTAGAGAGTCTTATGTTAGAGTGAAATTAGTATATCATAATTATTAATCACCAAACATTAAAGGTCAAGATTTGTTTCTGAAAGATAAAGATCAAAATATATTAGCACATAGGTGTTAATTATTTTATGTTGTGATCATAATCATTGTTTTTTTTTTATCTTAATCATTCGTTGAGTGACCAAGATTTACTTATATACTAATGAGAAAAATCCTATTTTTAATCCTAACTTAAACCTAAGTTATAACTAGACTACGTACATATGTTATATCTATCATGGGATGGGTCACCCCTACCCAATGTCTTCATTATGTTTTTCTTTTTACTGTTTTATCCTTTTCAATTGCACACACTTTTTACCAATAAGAAATTGAAGTTCAACCTCTAAATTCTAACGCTTCATAAAGGATATTGATTACTTTGAGTCCTCCTTTTTATCCCATTAATTATTTATATATTTGTTTATGACAATATCATGAATAGTTTTTAATTAAAAAGCTTTCTTTTCAAGTTTAAAATAAAAAATTGGTGTCAAATTTGTCAAAATGTATATCACGGTATCTTGCTTTATCTTTTCAAGTTTGAGATTAATGATTACACATCAAAAGGACAAATGCAGTGGAATTTTATTGTTCTAGTTGTGGTTAATTTTCCAAAATATCAGGCGGCAAAGAAGAATGCAGGTAAGATCCTCTAAAATTAATATAATGGTAAGATTCAACCAAGAAAAGAGTGTTAATTAGATTCCTTAAAAAAAAAGAGTGTTAATTAGATAACTTGTTCATGTAACACTAACCAATGATTAATTCATTAAAATTTTAAAAATAAAATATCTCTAATTTGCTAAATGTTTGGATATGTTTTTTTTAATGAATGAATGAAAAAATTGAACCGTCCCTATCAACTTTTGTTCACTATTTTATGTATTTTATTTTTCTTTCGGCTAGGGGGCGGAGAAAAGGAAAGGGGTCTACATATTTATTTATAAGCTAAAAAATAAAATAAGCTAGCTAATTAAGTAATTTACAAAAAGGTAGCTGGAAATTATTTGGCATATGATCAGGGAACAGGAACCGCAACAACAGCATTCTTGTTCTCTTAGCATTCCATGATTTCATGTAGACATACAGTGGAAGCTCGTGGTGTGTCATGTTTATCGGTTTATATCTTTTTCAATCATCTTTCAGTCATAGATAATTTCATTTGTGAGCTAAAAATGACACCAGAGAAGTTTTAAGAAAAAAATTATCATAACCACTAATATATTGTTATTTATCCTTTTTTTAGTTGAAGTGCGAAGATGTTTATATTTGAGGTGTTTGTTAACTTACAAGAATTTGATCTTGTGATCTTAAGAGATCTGGATTCGAATCATCTTCTTCTGTTCACTCTCTCATTCTTTTTCCTTATACAATTTGTGTATATTTGTCTCATTAAATTTTAAAGAGGATCGTGAAAAAGATGGATACAAAATTACAAATTATGAAAGGAGGAAGAATGAGAGAGTAGTAAGAAGGAGTGGATCCAATTTGAACTTCAAGCTACAAAGTTCAAATCCTTACCTCCCCAATTAAAAAAGAAAATTAAAGACACTTGTAGGACAGGTACTATAATACTCTTTTGGGACCTTCCTCGTTAATATAATCCATGATCACAAAGATATTGAGATTGCATGTTTTGGATAGTATATTTTGACAAGAAGTTTACTTCTAAAACAAAATATTTGCATATTTACGGAACATATACATTTGATTTGAGGTCATGTTGACGTGGGGGAAGTTTCCCTCACGTGTTTAATATGATTTCAATTGATAAATTTTAATTAAGCTTGATATTTTGTTAGTAAGCTTTTTGAGGTGCAGTCGTAATTTCTTTTCTTTTCTTCTTCTCAATGTTCACAATTAATATTTGATAGACTCGAACAAGCTTATGTGCCTGTTTGTTATAAATTAAAAAAAATAGATTTTTGTCTCTTCAAAAAAAAAAAATAGATTTTTCTTTGTAATTTTAAAAATAGATTTTTTAAAATTTACTCAAAAATAGTAGAAGTTGTTTCAAACTCATTTGACATGTTCATGTGAGCATAACTCAGTACGGACAATACATTGTTATAAACAGGGATTGGGGTTCAAACAATGGACACCCCACTTATTCACCTTTGAAATGTGAATTCTAGTCACTATGCTACTTGGCAAAAAAAAACTCATTTGGTAAAAGTTAAAAAAGAGATTTTGACATTCACTAACTTAAATATTCATTATTCGAGATTTTACATAGTAAAAATCACATTTTTTTTTTTAAAAGAACATCTTTCGAAAATGATTTTTAGGAAAAGTTATTTGAAATTGCTTTTTTTTTGGAGATTTTTACAAAACTAAATATCCAAAAAAAAATTTAACAAAATGATGAAATACTTAGAATGTCAGTTTAAGATAAGTTGTTCAAACCGATTTTTTATTTAAAGTTTTCATTAAAAATTTATTTGTTAAAAAAATTATAACTAATACATATTACACACTATAAAAATCTATTTTAAAAAAAATCTATAACAAACGGACCTTATATTCTATGAATGAAATTTGCGTAAAAAACCATTTACAATAGCTGAACAATATAATCTTTCAAAAAAAATAGCTGAACAATATGAAAGGTGAATTCTATGGTGAGGATCAATTAAATCCATCGTCGTTGAACCATTAAAAACATATCATTAGATTAAATCAATGTTCAAATTATGTTTTGTCAAATTCTATCTCTATCTCTTCCCCATCTGTGTAACTGCTCTCGTTGCTCCGAAAATAATTTCCATCGAGCACCACTGTGCCATTGTCACCATTCATAGTTGCGCTCTTTCACGTTCTAATTATGCTTCTTTTTTTCTCTTCATATTTTATGATTGTTTAATTTTAATTCTAGTAGCAAGTTGGGAATATTCATGTGTTTTGGTTGAAGATTAAAGTGAGATATGACATGTGTTTTTATCATTTCTAAATACTGAGAATTTAATTGTGTTTTTCCCATTTGTTTTGTCATCGTTGTCTTGGAATTAAAGGTTTACCATTAAATTTAGATCATTGAGCTGCAAGGAAAAATTTAATACTTGTTGAATTGCACCATTGAAGTAACCTTGTAATAGACACACAAACAGAGAAGACATAAAGAGAATATTGTGTGTGAAATTGTGTAAATTGTAACACCCCGATTTTTAATATTAAACGTTAATATCATTATCAGGTAGTATTAGTATTGTTATTAATATTAGATAATATTAGTATTATTGTTATAATTAGTATTGATTGCTAAATATTATTAATTAAATTATTCGTAGTTATAGATGTTATGAATAATGAGGAAGTATGAGAGTTAATCAGTCGGTTGAATAATGGGAGAAAATGATTTTAGGAAGAATATATGTTTGTGGCAAGGATAAGAAGGCAGAGTACAAATGGAGATACATTAGCAAAACTGGATAAGAAATAGGTGTAAAGTAGTATATATGTAATGTTTAGTGGTGTGGACAGTGGGTGGTGTATACATCAAGGTTGAGTATTTGTAAAGAGAATAAATAACTAGACTAGCAGTGCAGATAGCAAACCAATCTAAGAATATGTGAGAAATTGTTAAAAAAAAAAATAATATGTGAGAAAGACTAGGTCCAAGTAGTGACTATATAAAGAGAAGAACATGAAAGAATTAGGGTTACAAAAAACACTTGATGAACGTAAGAAACCAGAGAAAAGGAAGAAGGGAGAATAGGCAAACCCTAGCTAAGGAGAAGTGAAACCAAAAGCTGCTTTCTCGGAGAATTTGAGGTAAGCGGAAGAATGCTTTAATCTTATGGTGCCTTAATTGTAATGGTGGGATTGTTTAATCTTAAGAAATTGAATGTTGTTATGATGAAAGAATGGTGATAAACAGATGTAATATGGGTTAATGTTGTTGTTAAAAGATTAGAATTGAAGAAACCAAATCTAGGATGAATGAATTGGAAATTCAACTGTAAAAAGGGTGTGTAATTAGATAGGTTAAGAGGAAATTGGAGTTAGAATGATAGGGTAACCTTAGGGCGATGGTTAGGGACGATTGGCTGAGTTAAGGGTTTTAAATCGGGAATTTTTTGACAATTTAGAGGTGACCCCGAAGCTAAAACTCTGTTTCCAGGTCAGTGAATCGAATTAAATATATGTGATTCGTATCAATCTTCATCTGAAAAATTTTGAATCGAATCACAGGTCCTTGATTCGTATCATTAGTTGAGTCTGGTTGTTTTTAGCCGTTTGAATCGAATCAAAGATCTCTGATTCATATCAAATTTTGACAGCATTAGATTTCACCCTTCCCAAGCCTAGAAAACCCAACTTATCTTCCCCATTAAAAAGTAAGGATTAGGGTCCCAAACCAATGTACCTAATTAGGGGGTGTGTTTATGAGTAATTAATGGAGAAAATGGTGTGGGTACCTGATGAATCTAAGGCTGGTAAAAGGAGTCCAATGTGAATATAAGATGAGTTATAGAGTGGTGGGTTGAGGTAGTTGACGATAACCAAAGTAAATTCCTTAAGGTAATGAAAGAGCCTAAAATAATTGTTAGATAGGAATAAAGACGGTTTAGACGGATAAAGAATAGAGTGTGGCTGATTAAGAAGATTGTCGATGTTAAGAGGAGCGATAAAAACGAAGCATAACCAAAAGTATGAGGATGGGTGTTAAGTAATGAATAATGTTAGGGATAATAATGGTGGTGAGGCAAAACATTGAAATACTTAAAGTTAATAAGACGGATCTTTAATGGGGTAAATGGTGTAAGTATAGGTCAGTTAAATATTATAATGATGGTAGTTTTAAGATAAGAACCAACTAGAGAAGGGTACGGCAAATGAGAAACGAAAGATATGGGATGGTGGTTTAAAATAAATGATAAATAATAAAGATGATTAATGATGAGGGGAACTGAGCCTTAAAATATATTGGATGTTTTTTGAGAGAATTTGATGATGTTACAGATGATGATGATAATAATAATAATAATAATAATAATAATAATAATAATAATAATAATAATAATAATAATAATTAGAGAGATAATGACCTTAAGTTGGAATTAAGTTAAGGTTACGAGGATGGTTGATGTTATAGATGCTAATGAATGTGAAACAACGTACGAGGTTATAGAGTAGTTATGACTGAGATTTAAGGGTATTGTCGTTATTAATAAGGACGTAGAGAGAGAGGGAAACTAATGTCAATAAGGAATCTAAACGTGGTGTTGGTTAACGAAGAGACGAATTTATATATATATATATATAAGACACCCTTTATGAAGGTGTCTTTTAGCAAGTTATCCTATGTGCATTTGTTAAAAGGCACCAACTAATTTTTATGAATGTGTCTTTTAGCAAGTTATAACTAAAAAGTTAATAATCACACCTTGAGGTGTGGATTGCTAAAAGACACATTCATAAGTGTCTATATATATATATATATATATATATATATATATATATATATATATATATTATTGTTTTTGATAA
>Ga0315915_1005409_pt1 | contig 15927 bp, 11 predicted proteins | sample MpolbnodulesMG_FD_207738 | JGI IMG/M metagenome (GOLD analysis project Ga0315915, IMG submission 207738) | Medicago polymorpha root nodule microbial communities from Los Angeles, California, United States - branched nodules | ecosystem: Host-associated > Plants > Roots > Nodule | place: USA... | reverse complement strand
TATAGTCGAAAATACGATTTAGTCCAAGCATGCAAAAGTGTAGCCAAAAAAGTGCAAGATGACATTATTCATTTGGAAGACATAAATGAAAATATTATTGAAAAGGAATTAGAAACTAATTGTACAGAATTTCCTTACCCGGATTTACTAATACGGACCAGTGGAGAACTTAGAGTTAGTAATTTCTTGTTATGGCAATTGGCATATACAGAACTTTTCTTCAATAGAAAAATTTTGGCCTGATTTTGGAAAGGAGGAGTTTATAGAGGACAAAGACGTTATGGTGGACGATTAATCACAACCATATACTTATTCTCCAATATGGTTGTGGTATTTATTGTGGGAAGTGATATATAATAAATTTACAAATGCATTCTTATTGTATTTATTGTGGTATACTTTTTTTAGAAAATTATTAATGTGGTATACTTATTGATAAAGTAAATGAATTTTTTCTTTACATATGCTTGTGAATATCCGATATTTTAATTTATTTAATTTTTTTTTTATTCAAACTTTGTTTTATCCTAATTGAGTTTTTGTTTTACCCATTGAGATTTGTCCACAACCATTGATTAACGATTGTGGCAGCATGTTGATATATCTTTGTGATATCATCATCAATATCCTCAAAAAGTTTCAAGTTACGACTCTTTGATATACTCCAAAGTTGTGCACCACATACTACATTTGACATGAGACATTTGTTTGACAACCGTCAATAACATGGTCGGATCTTGGGGTGTGCAAACCGCTCAATGGAACCGGGCCTCCCCAAAGTATGAGCCTAAAAAAAATTATAGTCTAGTAGTACTACTAAGTACTATCCCTTTTGGGAGAGTGGTTTGAGGTTCCTCATGTATACGGTAATGATATTCACCTTTGGATGTACCGCATATATACAACACATTGTATTTATCTTTTAAAAAATATAAATAGAACATTGTTCTTTTAAAAAAAAATACGTTTTTATTTTATCACGAGCCTCTTTTTATTTACAGAACCGAGCCTCTGGATTCATGGGAACGATCCTGGTCAATAACAAGTCAACAATACCATCAGCCGTTGAGATATATGGTTCAATGTAAATTGTTATCTCACAATTCTAGCTTTCTCCACACTTCTATAACAACTGAACAAGTAACGAAGATGCTAACAGTTCACACCAATAATCACCACATTAAGGACAGGATTGAGGACGAAGTACTTGTTTTGCGCTTATTCTTAATTGTAGGTAAACAATCTCTTAGCATCCGCGTGTTATATGCAAATTTGAATATTTATTTCGAGTTAGCAAATAGAGAATGCATACTTAGAAAATATTGTTCCTCAAAATTTCACGTCTGAAATTTTTACAAGTGCTAGAAATGGTCGTCCGAAGACAATCAGGGCAAATGTTCGAAGAATGCAATTTTTAGAAGTATTAAAAGATTCAAATAACTCTCGTTCATAATAACTGCTATATTATAGGTCTGCAAAAAAAGTTTGTAAGTTGTTTGCATCAAAATATAACTTCGACATTCGAATACTAGAAGACATTTGCAAAAGAAGTTTTGAGGTATCATGTATGTAAAGCTTAAGTTAGTTTATTCATTTTTTTTTTTTGTAAATAGTATATTTATTCTCTACGCAAAAGAGTTCCTTTTGTCATGTAAATTAGCCTATCCTCCATATACGATAAAACATCTTATTGGTTGTTGATCGAACAATATATGTAACTCAATCATATCAGGAATGTAAAACGACTTATAATAAAAAAAAATAAAGCAGCATCAATGCTTCATTGGTATTTTAAAAAAGTGTTTGACTCTACCAAATTTTAGTCATATTAGTCATATGAGAGGACTACACTAAGAACTAAATTATTCTAGCTCTTATTATTTGAGGGTACATTGATGTATGTTATACACTGCAATTAATCCATCACTATTAAAATAATTTTACACAAGAGCAATGAACATTTAATCCAGCTACCAAACCTTTGTAACTAATAAGATAAATTGAAAGCTTACTATTCAAACTCAATTTATTCTAATTCATTTCCTAAAAGTTGGAAAATTGAAAGCAGAACCAATCTTTAAAATTCAAACTCCATCCCTTCTTAGCTTCTTCATTTCTAACAGAGATTCTTGTTGCTTCCAAGTATAGCTTCAATTTTATTTATACTACTATTAATGTTATCACTCGATAATTATCACACGCAATTGAATTGCATAAAAGCCAACGCATATAGCAATGAGCATAAAGAATGAAAGGACAACAAAACAAAAGTTAATGCCAAGAATGATGGAAAGTATATTGAAGAGAGCTTGGAGGACAAAGCAGGTGCCACATTGAAGCAGACAGGCGCACAGAATCGCGCTTACTCCAAACATGGAGCAGCTTCTAACCTTGTTTGTGTAGTTGTCCATGATCAATTCTTGCTTTATGATAAGAGACAAGACCGTCGTGAAAACAAAACAGCAAAATGATAACACCATGAATAACATAGTGTACCATTTCGCTGTTGTTGGTGGCGATGGTGGTTGTGGGGATGCAATCATGAAGCTGCTCATAAGTATGATAGTCACCATGGTGAAGAGGGTGCTCAGCATCACCAACCCATTGATGGCGGTAACCATTTGCTGTTGGAACAATTTCTCCTCGGCCATAATGTTCGGTTTCTCTGTTGAAAAATTGATGTGATTTTTTTTTTTTTATCAAAGCAAAGAAATTAAAATGCAAACCAGGATTAGGGCTTGAACCTGTTTACACAAAAGAGAGAAAGGAAGCCTAAGGCTATCCTATAGCAACAAAAACAAAGAGGAGCCTGTCATGAAAAGCAAAGGACTGCACATACCTCTAAAGAATTCTAATAAGACATAGCAGCAATTATGCAGAACATATGAATATCAAACCTTCCTAATCCTCTAATCACAAATATTTGGGATTGCTTTTGACTACACCCTTTTTGGATCGAGTTTGTATGTGCTCACTACTTGTGCTTATTGGTGAAACTAGTCTATTGTCTATTTGTCTGCTTCTTTTGCCTTTTGTTTTTAGCTGCTGATGGACAAACAAGGCTAGACTCATGCTCCTCATTGGTATAATCCCCCCACAACTTTTGTAAAATGACCACACTTCTCTGAGCTTCAGAAGAACAAACAACTACAGTATGCCCTGGTGTGATGACAGGCTCCAAAATAGGACGCTTGTCTACTGAAAGAGAGGTGTAGTAAAATTGATGTGATTTTGATGAGTCACTACATTGAAAAATTGTTATAATCATACATTCAATTCAACATTAGCAAATATCATAGAATTAACTATGTGACACCATTAGTGTATAGAGATCAACTTAAATTCGGACTAATTCGAATAGAGAAGGTTCGTATTGAAATTAAATTAACATTTAAAAAAACTAATCAGAAAGCCAAACTAATTAGAGGAATATTTTATTTTTTAGAATTCATGTCAACTTGCTTTTTTTAAGAAGCTAAACCATTCACATCAACTCTATGTCAAGTGAATAAATCGTCTCTAAAACCCAAAAAAATTGAATCATGCTCTAAATTCATAAAAAAAAAAAAATAGTTACAGAAAGTTAGATTATAATTTAATATTTAAAAGATATGAAAGTTGGAAAGCAAATACATGTAAAGAAACAAATTCAATACAAAAATTAGGTCTAAAGAAGTAAAATTAACACAATCAAACCAGAAGGGGGGGAGAGAGAGAGAGAGACCTGAATGTTGAAGAGAATGGGATGAGAGAATGTGGAATGTAAGAAAAAAATGTTGGAGAAGCAATGGATTTATAAGCCAAGTCTAGTCTATAACTATAAGAGTGATGCATAGTACTTATTTGGATTGAGTGCTTAAAAGTTAACATTTCCCTTTTTGACAACATTGTTAATGGAAATGGAAATGTAAAAGATGAAAGCAAATTGTAATTCTTCTCTTAGAGTGTGTTTGGATGAGTTCGTTACAGTAAAACTAATGTGAAGTGAGAAGAATCAAAATCTTTTGCTATGGAAATAAATAAAGCTTTTATGATATTTTTAAAGGTACCAACATAATTACTTTTATGGCAAACTAAATACTTTTTTCCTTTCAAATTTTATCTATGAAATGCATTTTTCAACATACGCATATTTGCCGATTTAACTTTTATCATACGTCACAAAAAATTTAAGATTTTTCACATCATATTCCCTAATTTTTTTTTCTTCTCATGCGAACTTTTTAGCCCGTTCAGAACATGTGTACTAAAGATAATCACATGTAAATGCACTTAAAGTCAATGATTGTTGTTCGATTGTGGTAAAAATGCAGATCTTGCATTAGAGTCGTCCCGAGTTTGAGTCTTATTAATATCTTTGGGTTCAATTTATGTAAGTATTCTTTGAACCCAAATTTTTTTACCGTGTTGGACTAGGGCATAATCCCCTCACTCTAAATTTATATTATAGAAAAATAGTTGTCCGATTTCGTAGCATCAAATTTCCTTTGTTTTGCTTTATAAAATAAGAAAAGTTCCCTCTATTTTTTATGGGATAAAATTTCCTCTATATTTTGAATAATATACAAGATAATGCATTATCTTTCTAACTTCTTATATTCACAATATTATTCTTACTATCTTTTTGCTTATTCATGTATTTATTCTAACATCTGTACACAACAACTACACATAATATATATTTGACTAAAAGACATAATATATTCTTGTTTTGAGGGAGACATAGTATATTCTTTTTTTTTTTGGCTTAATTGCACTTTTAGCCTTCTATCTTTTCAAAAGTTACGATTTTGGCCCCCTAACTAATTAAAATACAAAACAGCCCCCTATGTATTAGATCTTTGACATTTTTGGCCCCCAATGTCACTTTTGGAAAGATAAGGGGTCAAAAATGCAATTAAGCATTTTTTTTTTAAAAAAGTTAAACTAACTCACCCAAATTGGCACCAGAGAGAATCGAACTTAAGACCTTGAGGAGGAGCACACTCTCAGGTCCCAAGCCAATACCACTAGACCAACCCAAGTGGGTTAGACATAGTATATTCTTAAGCATTAAGAATTTCCTTTTACTCAAACCACGCGTATTGAGTTAATTATATAAACAAACTATGATAAGCATTTAACTTAAAATGGCAATGCTATGGAAACTAAATTGATTGTAAGTTGTTAAGTTATAAGGCAAATAGTAATTTTTGTCTTTGAATATGTAAATGGTAGTCACATTAGTTCTCAATGACGAAATGACAAAATATACTTCGATTGTAGGGAAATTACGAACATCAGAGACTAGTTTGATTAATGGAGTGCACAATGAAGAACTACTTTATTATTTCACTACATTGAAGGATTGTTGTGACTATTCGTTACACGTTCATGGATGAAATGACTGTTTATCCTACCTATCATGTTGTTAAAAAAAAGTGGTTAGTTATAATGACCAACTTGAGAATTTAATAGAGTTAAGGACTTCTTTAAAATACTCTTTATATCATAAATCTAATTGGAAACACCCTAGAAAATTAAAGACTAATTTTGTGATTTATTAATTTAAGAATATCAAAGTCAATCCACATTTTAAAAGCAAGTTTGCATTTTCCATATATATATATTGATTTTTCTATCATGTGCAAATTTGCACATTTTAAGAAATTTAAAGTAGCAAGTTTGCATTGGAACTTGAACGTTTTATATTAAATATATAATTTTTTATTAAATAGTTATAGTTTTTCAATAAAAAGTTGCTAATTTTAGTTTCTTTAACATGTGCAATGTTGCACATGTTAGACAAACCATATATATATATATATATATATATATAAAACAAGTATGAATTTACGGAGAAATAGTCATTTTGGATTCTGAATGTGTAACCAGTAGTTACAATAGTCTTCTCAATGTATTGAAATTACAAAATTTTCTCTGCTTGCGCACATTGTAGTCAAAATAGTCCTCGACGTTAAAATAATTCATCAATGTTGACATTAACTCTTCATATAGGATTGAAATGATAATAAGTAAACACGTATAGAGACTGATACGATGATAAATAAATATATCTAAAGAATAATATGACAATATTAACAAAATATTTTTACATAAGAAACTATTTTGACTAACATAATGTAAAATTAAAAACTATTTAAAATCTTAATACATTAAATGATTAATGTTACTACTACATCGTTTTATTATTATCGAAAGGAGACACAACTTTTTTTTAATGAAGAAATTCAATGCATTTCACTAGTTAAAATTTGTTAAATACATGACGGTACATCATCGTAAACGCGTGGGCTGTGCTCAGATGGGGCTACCCTTGCTAACTCATGAGTGTCACCATTAGCTTGCCTCCTATTAAACTCGACATGAGAGTTTTAAAATATATCCGGATACAAGTGTCTACATGCATTAATAATACAACAAAATTTATTATTATCATTTACGTTGGTATGAGAGGACTCAACAACCTTGTGACAATCCGAAGCAAAATCAACATTATTAAATTGAAGGTTTGAAACCCACTCTAGCGTCGTATGCAGGCCAACAGCCTCCCCTACTGCAATATCACAAAGAGGAGAGAACCAATATGTTCGTGCAAGTACAAACTCTCCGAAGTCATCACGAATATACATCCCAATGCCCACTCAGTTTAGAGATGTAGAGAAGGAAGCATCTATATTGCACTTGTAACGACCTCACAAAGGCTTTTCCCACCAAATTAGTTCTTGTTGGTTTAGACTCGGCTGATTCAAGGCCATCTGACCAATACTACTCCTTCGAATAACTTGAGCTGATCTCCAGTCATCAGGGACATAATGTCTTTTACCTTAGCATGAGCCAACGACGCATAGATAGGATTATCAGGCACAAAGAATAATTCATCTTTGAGCCACGGTGCACCAAACAACGGATTATTCGAACCAGTGCCTATACGACACCTTGCACCTTTTTTCACAACCATTTTAGAACTAAATATTCTTCTCCACATTTACTCCCTAATCTTGATCCTATGAAATCATTGTTAGGAAAATATCGGACTTTAAATAATCGATATACAAAACTAGAAGGGTCTGTTTGAAATTTCCACCCCTGTTTACCAAACATTAGGAAGTAAGATCTTTAAAACTCATGCCACCAAAAAATTTATGAACCATAATCTTTCCCAAGAAAGCCCATGCATGTCTTTCCTCATAGAACCATCATGCCCCCACCAAAAAGCATTTATCATTTTCTTTATATAGATTGAAGGACTGATTTAATCATTACCTCTCTACCTGCTTTCGATAAACACTTGTTGCTCCAAGAGTTAATTTTGTGCAAGATACATCCTTTATAAAGCTATAAGTCGCTTCTTTGTTTCGACCCACAATCGAAGGAAGCCCAAGATACTTCCTTATCCCCAAGACAGCTCGTACTCCTAAAATATTGGTGACAGCGCTTTCAGAAACAAATCATGAGCGGAAGTACAAAGAAAATATGAATGGCAAATGCGTCTTTATCATCCTACCAACATAATAAAGGTAACCTAAAAATCAAAGTGATCCGAAACAACATTGGTAAAGGAGGAAACGCGTGAATGGAGATGCTGAAGAAAACAGAGCAATATCTACCTCTTGAGTTAATCATTCAAATCCTTCTAATGTTACCTGTGAAGTCTCTTATTTGCTTCAAATGCGTTTGTAAGTCTTGGTTTTCTCTTATATCTGATACCAATTTCGCAAATTCACATTTTCAACTTACCGCCAAAACACACACTCCTAGAATTCTATTGATAACTCCAAATCTGGAATCTCTAACTATTGATTTCGAAACATCACTTTACGATGAGAGTGCTTCCTATTCATCGAATGTTAGTTTTTTGCTTCCACAATCTTTTACAGAACTTGATATTAAAGGTTCGTGTAGAGGGTTTATCCTTTTGAGTTGTGGTTCATGTCTCCATCTATGGAATCCATCCACTGGAGTTCGCAAATATATACCAAATTCTCTTATTGATTGCAATTTAGATGCATATCATTTCTATGGTTTTGGGTATGACGAGTCAAGGGATGATTACTTGGTGCTTTCCATGTCATATGATCCCAATGCTTATGATAAGTTAACTCGCTTAGGGCTTTTCTCATTGAGAGCTAATAAGTGGAACGAAATTTATGGTGATAGTTATTTCCCTTATTGCCTGGCCCGTGAAAATTCCAAAGTAGAACCGTTCTTAAATGGGGCTATTCACTGGTTGGCTATTTGTTATGATCTATTAACGAATGTTATTCTTGGCTATCATTTTATGCAAAGGGAGCTTCTGGAGTTGACTTTGCCAGCTGATATAACATCTGGTCCTAGTAAAGTGTATGATTTATGGGTATTTAGAGGATGTCTCAGTCTATGGGATATGGCACATGATAATGGTACAGTTGAAATATGGGTGATGGAAAAATACAATGTGACATCTTCTTGGATTAAGACTCTTGTTTTGTCTTTTGATGGAATTCCCACTCACTATTTTTGCCCGACATACGGTACAAAAAGTGGTGATATCGTTGGAACAGATGCTGGTAATGTATTGGCCAAGTATAATGACAAAGGACAGCTGCTAGAGCATCGCTCCTTCAGTAGCAGTGAGTATGGATCCCTAGTGGTTATGTATACAGAATCTCTGCTCTCAATGCCTGGCGGTGACAGTGGTCAACCTAAGAAGATGATACGAAGAAGAAGAAGGAGGTCTTGAAGTATTCTCCTTCACCATTTTCGTGATCTATATGCACTCTTGGGTGGCTGCATTTGTAGGTTAGTATGTGTTTGATTGCATTTATAATATAATCTAGTATGTCCACATTAGCTAATATAATATGTCATGAAGTGTTTATTGGTTAAACATTTGTAATATGTTTATTGAAAATGTTGACAGTTTTTTTTTTTTTGTGATTCACTGTATATAGTTAGTGTATGTTTGCGGTCACTGGTTGAAATTGGTTTATATTGTAATTGATTTGATGAGTTTATGCATGTTGATCAAGATCAAAATCCCATTCTCATTTCCTTAATCAAAGACCAAATCAGAGTAATAAATGCTCTGCCAAATTAGTTTGAAAAACGAGTACAATACAATTCCACATAACCTTTTGAAACTGGATATAACCAATAATTATCGAGGTTACCATTTCATGCAACAACAATAGTTGCACTGCAAGTGGTATGTATGTTTATTTGTTCAGACTTCCAATACTGTTATAACTGTTGTTATTATTGTGGAAAGATAGTTGGGGTGTAAATCTGAGTATTGAGATGCATGCTTCATTGCGTGTCTTGGTTTTCTAATGCACCTCACCATTGGCTACTTTCTACCCTGAAATTTGATTCTGAATTGAGTTAGAAGTGAGAGTATATAGCGGTTAAGGTCAAGGTTGTAAACTGTGTTTGCTGATGTTGTGGTTGCGCCGCGCTTGAAATTTCAGACAAATATAGCCAATGTGGTCCCAGAGGCGGAGGTCTCTAAAGCCGTTACATTGCAGCCGCAATGGCAGGTACAGCAAAACATATACCGTAATTGTACGGTGAGTTTTATCTGCACTTATCTCACAAATCAAGATTCTTGATTGATTCTCTGGATCTTGGAAATGGACTTGTAAATTTTTCTTTCTTCAATTGTTGTAATTTCTAATTTGCTACCTGTACAATTATTAACAACTGAAAAGAGTTGCATTAGCAAAATACTGTCACAGAATCTGACTGTAAAATTCATTGTACTCTGTCTGTGAATAAAAGATGTATCTTACATTTTAAATTAGGGTGCAGATCTCCCTGTTGAGAGTAATTTCCTCGTTAAAGTTGTAAAATGCAGACATTAGGATAGATGAGTGAAGATCCTGCTGAAGGTTTCTGTGATATTATAGTTGAGCATTTGGAAACCAACTATGTGGTATTTTTTATTTTTCCGTATAGGGACTTGATTCATATATAGAACAGGAAGGTCCTAAGATCAGTTGGCTGCATTTATAGTTACAAATGATAGAATATGTTCTAGGTTTTGCCATATTGAGAGTCTTGTGTTGGGTGAGGTATGCTCTGAAATTATTTTTAAATAGGAAATATATTTTATTTCCGTATCATTTGTTTGGTTACAAATGATTTAATATGTTCTAGGTTTTGCCATTTATATGATAAGCGCTATGTTGTAAACGCTTGCTTAAGTTGTTTATCCAAACAGGGCCTCTATCTACCTGACATTAGTTTTTAGTTTCCTCTTTTTTCATGTCATGGTTGCAGATGGACAGCTATAACTCAGTTAGCTCATTATGATAAGCATTCTGTTCCCCTTGGATACACCTTTAGTAGTTGCATGTTTGAGACTGATGAGGTAAAGCGAGGCTTAGTGTATGGCACTGGAACTCGTCAACCTACAGAGTTGAGCTTCAGCAGGCCATTTACCAGGGTAAATATATTGCTAAAATCGTAAGAAAGTTGAAAAGCTTACTTTTCTCTATGAAATATACTCCCCAACAATATATTATGAACTTCTACGTTATTAAGAATTCTTGATTGTTAATGATAGACACAGAATTGCCTCTGTCTCAGAAACTATAGTGGCATTGCTTCACATATTTAAGGACCAAGATGAGCCTTTACAGTTTATCAAACAAAATTGTTGGGTTAGTCCAAGATTACTTCTGTGTTTCAATGATTGATGTTGGAAATGAAATTGGTAATCCCCTCTTACATGTTTCTAACATGAAATGTTGGATTTTTAAGTCTCATTCTTTTCCTTCAAAAACGCTGAATCGAAGATGTTTTAAATGACTCTAATCCTGATCATCAATTTTTTATTCCTGGTTTCTCAAATCAAGTTCCTTCTAACGTTTTACCTGATGCTTCTTTTAACAAAGATGGTGGGTATTTTGCTTATTATATAAATTAGCTCAGAGGTTTAGAGACACCATATCGATTATTGTTTATACATTTTCAGATTTGGAACAATATTCAATATATGCATTATTATCTAATCATGATGAGAAAATTCCTCCTATCTAGGTTGTTGGTCCTTAGTTAGATCAATCTCAACATGATCTTATGTTGAGATGGCTAGATGATCAGTTGTTTTTCTATGTTTTGGAAGCTTAGGTTTTAAATTTCTTCCATATCAAAATAAGAGAAATAGCTACTGATATTATGGCTGCATTGTATTCATACCACTTGCATGTCATACATAATATCCATTTATAGAATAGGTAGTAAAGAACTTGTTATGGCTGAGGAGATTGAGAAAGGGTTGAAGGATTAAATAGATATAGATAGCATTGTTCAAGAGATGGCTAGGAATGCTGTTGTTAGTGGTGGATCTTCTTTGATAATACGATAGGAAGCAACTGATAATAATTTTTTTCTACTTGAGTTTCCCTTTCTTGGAATCAACGAATAAAGAAGTCGTTTTAAATGGAAATAGTTACTGTTCTTTCTTTCTATTCAGTTTTGCTTTTCTTTGAAGGGTTTATATAATAGTTTATTAACAGCTGAACTTAGGAAATAACATGAAATTTCAATACAGTTATTTTGACTGTCAAAATTTAATTCTAAAATAAAAACCTGATATACTTTTCATTTTTCAATATGATGAAGTAACTTAGTCGGATAACAAACAAGTAAAAGTAAAGGTTAAGTAAAAAAAGAAGTAAAAGTAAGAGTAAAGGTTTTTAATGATAAAAGATTTCAAAGTAAAACACCATACTAATACCACCTAAGCAAAAGTGGGTGTGTTTTTGTCAAAGTAGGTGTGAGTTTATTCTTCTTCAAGCTAAGATATAGTATGTGTGTAACTTGTGTTGTCTTGCTTAGTGCTGCTGAGTTATTCACATCATTCATAATAAAACCTGCACAACTATTACAACATTTCCCTTTAAGTTGAGTGGTAAAATATCTTTCATAATCAACTCTACAAAAACCTGCAAATCATTCCATAATGAATATATAACAATTTTTCAATAAAAGTTCAGTCAATTGAGCCCTTGAAATCCAAACATAAGAATGTTGTAGGGGTAGTAGAGAGCCTACCAAAGGGTTTTTGTGATGGTGATGGAAGCATAAGAGTAAAAGTCTCTACTTCTTCATCCCAACTAATGTCTAATTTTGGAACATGCGCTATCTTGTCCTAATCCGCCCCTGTTCCCTCCCTGCATCGCTCTTCTACTGTTGAGAAAATATAAATATACAGAACCTCGAGAAGTGAGGTGGAGAATGCCCTCCGGCAAGCATCGCAATTCTTTGCAATCATGAATTGTTATCGTTCAAAGGGATTGCATACCTTTCCGCATTTTCTCTAGTAATGACTCAAGCTCATTGCATGTGTACAGATCCTCCAAAGCTAGGTCCAAGGGTTCATTTGATAACACCTTCAAATCTGGGAAATCAGTCACATAAAGAGTTTGAAGACAGGTAAGGTTTCTGAACATCCCCTCTGGGAAGGATGTTACTCTATTACCTCCATGAAGGGTAAGTTTTGTAAGACCACATAAGCTAGAGATTGACCTCAGCAACACAATGTTAGGTCCCGAAACATCGAGGTCTTTAAGAGACGGAAGACATGACAATTCAAGTTTTGGGAAGAAAGCGATTTTCAAAATAGAAAGACATGAAAACACATCCCCTCTTTCCACTTTCTCTAACCCCTCTAAGTTTGGCAATAAATCTAAGATGAGTACCTCCAGAGAAGCGAAAACCCTCAACTCCATACCGCTGTCACATTCATCGTCATCATCATCATCCAAGTATTTCAGATTATGCATACTGTATAACTCCAGTTATTTTAGAGATTGTAGTTTACCAACTGACGGAAGGTGCACACACTTCTTGCAATCTTTAAGTTCAAGAGCAACAAAATTACTACGGATACTTATCCAACTTAGTAACTTAATCTGTCATAGTGGTGTCAAGATAAAATGTGACTTTCTTTACTATACAGAACGTATAACAAACAACTAAAAGGTTGTTTCTTCACAACACAGTGGTGTCATCATGCTAATGTATCAAATTTGAATACGATGACATACAAATATATCATTAATATTTTCTAAAATCAATGCTATAGAAAGTAAAATTTTCTAACAGAAAGAACATTGTTTTCATCCTTTCATCAATGAAAAAAATGTATATTAGAAGGCATACAAATCCATGACAGTCATTTGAGTGTGAGATATATTGTGGATATAGAAGATACTGGATACCTTATATAACTGTTCTAAGTTTCTTATTTCCTACATTGTGAATAGAATAGAGTATGTGCAGTGTAACTAATTGAATACATTTATGGAAAACTATGGAACCAGGTAATGAAAATTTAGTAGTGCATTGAGTTTAGGCTTCACAATTTAGTCTCAGATAATCTGAATGGATAAAATGATGGAAGAGGAAGATGAAGAGGAAGCGAAGCAAAAAAGGGAGGCCCGTGGTGTTTGTCAAGCTTTCCAAAGAGGGGAATGTACTTGTGGAGCTGGATGCAAATTTTCTCATGATGAACAAGTAAGATAAGCATTTATAACCATGCCACAATATTTTGAATTCTTACTTTTTAAAAAAGAAATTGTTTATTAATAGTTATGTGTGCTAGTTCTACTACTTCAATGACCTTATTATGAAAATTTGAACATTGAAGTTTGACTTTTTGTAAAACATAGTTGAAGTGTTCATATGCAATGCCTTTTGGCTTATTTGAATCAGGTGTTTTGGTTTGATTGTGGGAGTGAAATTTTGTGTAAGTTGTAGAGAATATTTGCTTAGGCTGTTGATCTATCTTTGCTAACATAAAAAGTTCAGCATTTTAGCTTATAAGTTTGTTATTTCTAGTTAGATGCTACACGCCTGCAACGTCAATAATTGGCTTGCTTGCTCAGTGGCTTCTCTTTCAACGTAACGTATACATGTTTTACTGTTTTAATGAATTTCATCGTACACATACACATATATAAAGTCAGAACGTGTAGACTCTAGGTATAATTCTTGGACACCGATACAGTTATTTCACCTTATAGCTTTTCATAGAATGCAAAATTAACCAATTCGACTGTAGAATCCTGTGATATTATCTTCATGATTAGGCATACCAAATGCTAGATAATTTAGACATTTGTGGTTATATAATGATAGAGCAGAGTAATGAAATAAAAGGGAAAAGTAAATTTTGTATTAGAAATTAAACAATGGAGTTTCAATCTCTATTACAATTCCAGAGCAAAGTGCTCCACAGAGAAGAAAACTGATCTCTCTGAGAAAACTGATCTCAACAGAAAATCATGACTTGAGGCACACACGCCTACCCTACTTTAAAGGAGAATTGTCTAACTAACTGCCAGCCTGGCATTTCCCTCAATCTCATAGTTTATACTCAGTTTTGCTTTGCTTATGGTTGAAGTTTCAAAGTTGATTATGTTACAAAATTTGCTGATAGTTGGAATAGATCCTTCTACTGCTTAGATGTTAGATGATTTGTCCAGCAACCTGGGCCAAGAGATCATAGAAGGGAAGGCAGGAGGTCAATAAAGCAAGATGATGTCGAATTTGAGCCCAAATCAAGAGTTTCTGATGTTAGAGAAGATAAAAGACCGAGTAGGCAGAACATTGATGGTTTGGGAAGCAAGTCAAAGAGAAACACATGGTAACAGGGAGGAGATGAGATCAAGAAAGCACACTGACGATGAAGCAGTACCAAGGTCAAGAAACAGCAGATCATATAGAAAATACTGATCGATCTGAATCAAAAGAAAGAAACGATTCTGACTGAAGAGAAGAAAAGAGGTCCAAAAGGTAGTGGCAATTTAGGTCTGGGTTTATCGTGGACAAGAATAGGTATTGGAGTAAGTCCAACGACATTTGATAACCCAAAATGTTGCTCGTTCCTTATAATACTTTCATAGTCATTTTGTTATATGATTTACTTGCACTGTTGTGAGAGCAATAATGATTGTCCTTTTGGAGTAATGAGTTTGATAAATATTGTTTGGCTCCATGGTGTTCAACTACCGATACAAATTTTACTAGTCTTGCCCCCTCCTAACTCATACTCCTGGCTCTGTAACTTAAAGGACCGGGGGAGGTGTTTGTCCCACAAGTTAAAACTTGAGTTGAAATTATAAATTCAACTTGAGCTGAATTATACATAAGTTTAGTTAAACTAATTTATTTAACAAGTTCTATTTTTAGTTCAGAATTGTGTTCAATAGATTAGTTGTCAAATTGTTTATCACATCAGTCCACCACCGCTCTTGCCTATTGCAGTGTTACAAACTGAGCCCTACAATGTTAACTTTATTGTTTTATGATCAATATGTGTTTCTCTGGTGAAAGGAAATCTCTAAAGTCGTATATCTTTGATATTTTAGAACCAGAAAGTCTTATTTGAGTCTTATGATCAATTTGTGTTTCTCTGGTGAAAGAAAATCTCTAAAGTCGTGTATCTTTGATATTTTAGAACCAGAAAGTCTTATTTGAGTCTAGTTGGCAACAAGGTCACCCACCGAACAACTTATAATTATAGCCTGTAAAATGATTTTAGAAAGACAAAAAATGCTAATTCTGAACTTTAATTTTTTACTTCTACCGTACATTTCTTTACTGGAATTTATAATGTGATATATATGATACGACAATGACTGAAGTCAAATCTTGATATCCTAAGAAGACACATTTAAAAAGATGTTTTGTATGAATGTTCTGATTAGTGAGGTGGTAAAAATTTCAATAGCCTTGTTCAATGTACATGTCCTTCAATATCAATTTAGAGTCACTGATGTATTGTGGACAGAAGAGGGAAAAGAAAAATCATGACCAGCCAGAATCCACTTTGGTTCAACTTGTATCTCTCAAATACAAATCATGTAAAACTTCTTTTCTTTTAAACATTTTGATTGGATTTTGAGAACAGAAGAAAAAAAAAATGTATTAAAATGC
>Ga0315915_1005408_pt1 | contig 15929 bp, 10 predicted proteins | sample MpolbnodulesMG_FD_207738 | JGI IMG/M metagenome (GOLD analysis project Ga0315915, IMG submission 207738) | Medicago polymorpha root nodule microbial communities from Los Angeles, California, United States - branched nodules | ecosystem: Host-associated > Plants > Roots > Nodule | place: USA... | reverse complement strand
GAAATATAATAACTTGCAATTGAAGTAAAATAGTTCTAGAAGGAAATAAAAACATATTAAATCTAATTAAAATAAACTTAAATATTAAATAAAAGACACTAATTATTGACTCATCACTGATGTAAATCAATAAATGATATATACAGTCTCTAGGAAGGATATACGTACACCCCTTTGTGAAGGTGGATTAGATGTTAAGGACCTTTAGCTATTAACAAGGCTACTCTTCTCCACCTTTGTTGGAAATTGATAACATCTGATGAACATGTAGGTGAGAAACACACAAGAAGGAGGGTTGAATTGTGTTTACTTTTTCTTCGTTTTCTTCTACTGAAGTCACTGATCAGAAGCAGATAGAGTTTAGCTTCTGAAGTGATAATCAGAATCTAAATGCAGCGGATAAAAGAGAGACAGAGAGAGAGAAGAAGAAAGACACAAAGAAATTATACAGGTTCCTTCCACAAACCGGAAGTAGTCCTGTCCCCCTTGCACTACCAAGGAGAGTCCACTAAGAATGTAATATCTGATTACAACTGCTCAATGCTACAACTAGCAAGAGACTTCAAATTACTCAAGCACAACTGCAAGAGATTTCCTATGCTCTTGAGCACAGTCAAGAGACTTCCAATGCTCAAGCACAACTGCAAGAGAATTCTATTGCTCAAGCACACAAGCAAGAGACTTCTAATCAAACAGAATTACAAAAAAGATTGTTTGAGTTTGAACACTTGATATACAATCAGTGGTGTTCACAATACAAATCAGATACAAAATCTTAAGACTCTAGAATTTCTAAGATATGAACTTTGATAAGAAATTCTAAGTGACTTTAGATGCAGAACAATATCAACAGAGTTTGGCACTTGTGAATTGTTGTATGAGTCTTGTTTTTGTGTGTTTCTGCATATCCAACCAGCAGGTCTTCACTCCTTTATATAGAGGTGTGAAAGATACGTTGGAAATTGCCAGCACATTAAGAAGAGTCGTTTGAAGCTTGATCAAAATCACCAATGATCTTTTGCCTGATATGGTTATTGTCCTATGTAGGATCAATTTCAAATGCATTTCTAGTCTGAAGGAACATTGCTGCAGACATAGCTGTTATTCTTCTCTTGATGCAGAGACACAAACATTGAATGTTTTCAAATTCTTTCATAGTGGAGAAGGTGGTTGCACAGTTCGTACAATTTTCCTTTGTCAACACTCTTTAGAGAACAAGCATTGAATGTTTTCAAATTCTTTCAAATCGGCCGTTGCTTCACTCTTTCAGTCTTCTGCAATGCTGGACGAGATACAATCCATTGAACACCCTCTGAAGCTTTAAGTTTCTCATCTTCTGATGAACTTCAGCTTCTGGTGATATTGCTTCTAATGAGATGCTTCTGATGAACTTGCTTTTGATGACGTCATCACTTCAGGAGCACTTGACTTCAGAATCACTTTTCTTCAGATGCTTCAAGCTTCCTTTTTGTTGATTCCTTTGCTCTCTTTTGTTCTTTCAGAACCTTATAAGATATGAAAATTTTGTCTATGATCCTGTACACTTGAACAAATATTAGCATATCCAATTGACAATTTTTAATACTTTGTTATCATCAAAACTCTAAAGGGTAATAAGCGTTAAACACATTTTGTTCCAACAATCTCCCCATTTTTGATGATGACAAACACTAGTATTTAAAATGTTCAATTGTTGTTAATCTAATTAACAAGATGACTTTAAGGGTATGAGGTTTGTAAGCTCCCCCTGAGTCTAATAGTACTTTAAGGTGAGGTTTGTAAACTCCCCCCTGAGTTCTATCCATGTTAATTAAATTCAGCATTTAAAAACGAAATAACACTCAGAATAATCTCACATTAATAGACTAAGAGATAAGAAGAAGGTCCTATTAATTTAACTTGATTAAAATTAAATCAATGGGGCTTAGAGTCTATAAATATTATATATCTACTCCCCCTTGTCCCCCTTGCACTTCCAAGAAGAGTTCACTAAAAATGTAATATCTGATTACAATTGCTCACTGCTAAAACTAGCAAGAGACTTCAAATTACTCAAGCACAACTGCAAGAGATTTCCTATTCTCAAGAACTTAATCAAGAGACTTCCTATGCTCAAGCACAACTGCAAGAGACTTCCTATGCTCAAGAACTTAATTAAGAGACTTCTATTCAAACAGAATTACAAAGAAAATTGTTTGAGGTTGAACACTTGATTTACAATCAGTGGTGTTCACAATACAAATCAGATACAAACTCTTTAAGACTCTAGAATTTCTAAGATATGAAAGTTGTTAAGAAATTCTAAGTCAACTTTGATGTGAAACAATTTCAGTAGAGTTTTGGCACTTGTTAATTGTTGTGTGAGTCTTAGAATTCTCTATTTCTTCACTCCTTTATATAGAGGTGTGAAAGAGACGTTGTATAATGTCAACACATCAAAAAGAGTTGTTTGAAGCTTGATCAAATCACTAATGATCTGTTTCCTGGTTTGGTTATTGTCCTATGAAGGATCAATTTCAAATCCATTCCCAGTCAGAAGGAACACCGTTGCAGGCACAGCTGTTGTTCTTGTACTAGCAGACATAAAATTAGAATAGTGGAGATAGTGGTTGTACACTTCGTACAATTGTCCTTTATCAACTCTCTCCAAAGAATAAGCATCCAAAGCCTTCAAATCCTTTTGAATTAGCCGTTGCTTCATGTTTCTAGTCTTGTCTGATGATAGGCGTGATTAAATCATCATTTGAACAACATCTGAAAAGCTTCAGTCTTTTAGCTTCTAATGATCTTCAGAATTTCTGATGACGTCAGCTTCTGGTGAACTGCTTCTGAAGAGGTGCTTCTGATGATGTCAGCTTCTTCAGAACCACTTGTCTTCAGAACCTCTTTCTTGCAACACAAGGTTCCTTCTTGTTGATTCCATTGCTCTTATTTGTTCTTCCAAAACCTTTACTTAATTCAAAGCATTGAGAAAATTTTTGTCTATGGTCCTGCATACTTGAACAAATATTAGCATATCCAATTGACACTTTTAATACCTTGTTATCATCAAAACTCAAAGGGTAATGTTAAACACATTTTGTTCCAACAGAACTCCTAAAGGCCTTAGAAAGTTTTAAGGTCAACATTCCAATTTGGTAAATGTTTGAAGAAAACCCTTGCTGCATTCAATTTCTTCAAGACATCCTGAAACTTGAGAAGAAGTTGTCGGATGAAGAGTTTATTGCTCTAACAAAAAACTGTTGTGTTGTTTGTAACATGCAAGTTCCTAAGAAAGAAGAAGATCCAAGATGTTTCAATGTGCATGTGAAGGTATAAAACTTCTATGTAGGAGAAGCTTTATACGATCTATAAGCTGCTGGAAACCTCATGCCATACGCCACATTCAAGAAGATAGGAGGATTATAGGTAAAAGCTTTCTTTATGGATGTTGGTCTTGAAAATGGAACTATAACAAAACCTTTAGGCATGGTGAGAGACATAAAGATAAACATTGAAGGATTTGAATTTGAGATCGATGTTATTGTCTCTAACGACAATGAAGGTCAAGACTGCCCGCTATTTCTAGGAAGATCATTCATGGCAACTTCTAAGTCTATAGTGGACTTAAAGCTTAAGGAAGTGTTCATAAGGTTCAATGTCTATTATCAATGCTACAAGGTAACTCCACCACCTGAAGTATACAATTTGGCTAGAGAAGTAGCAGACGACTAGGAAGCCTTCAAGGCCCTCATAGAAGAAACGTCATATGAGTCAGAACTTGAAGAAGAATACCTTCATGAAGATTGGTGGACATATGAAGAAGATGAAGGAGATAAGGAAGATGAAGACAAGGATCCTGAAGGGTTGGGAATCCCAAGCTCACCTTAGATAAATGTGTCAAGCTCGAGATGCTAAACAAGTGTTGAATGGGAGGTAGCCCATCTTTTTATTTTTGATGTCACTGAATAAGAGGAAACCCATATATTTATTTTTCAATTATTTCAATTTCATTTTACATTGCATTCCATCTAACAATTATTTCTTTTATTGTTTGCGAATTCGTGACTAGGTGCGTTGTATTTACATGAATTGCATAACCTTTCCTTTTTGGAAAAAAAAACTCAAAATTTTTGATTTAGTATCGGAGAATTATTCCAACCATAAACAACAGAGAGCTAGCTTACTTCTGAAGTTCATGAGTACGATAACTTTTAGGACTTGCTGCGGAAGATACTCATAAATATTCACCATTACAATTATGTATAGCATAACTGCTAAGATTTTGAGCCAAATATATATTCCATTATTTCTACTATCTTTATATTTGTGTGTTCCATGTGGATTGTGATTTTTGCTCAAAATTGTGTTCGCTCTTTACGATCTATCAGTTGTATTATCATACACACGAGGCACTTGTTTTGGTACCTTGACCCTTTTAAGCCACCGTTTAATATTACTATAGCCTTTATGAAACCACATTGTGCCTCCATGCAAATTTTATTTCCTCGTTTCTTATGTGACAAATTTTGAACCCTATAATGATACATATGTTTGATTTCTTTTTGAGTTAGATTGATTAGTGAAATACTTGTCATGGTTTGAAATTAAGTTTGGGGTTTCTCTTTGGAGTTAGCAACATCTTATGTTTGGGGTTGTAACACCTTAAACCCTTAATGTGATAAATCACACGAATAATACAATCATTCAAGGAATTTAGATGTTACATCTTCAATTAATCCAAAACATGCATAAATAATTTTTCAAAACTCACATCGGAATGAAATCATACCATCTCATCAACAAATAATAAAATATCCAAAATAGCCATGTCACATGTATCATAATACATCACCAAATGTAAATCTCAAATCTCAACATACTGAGTGATAATCTCATCAAAACATGGAAAATAAATGATAAAGAAAGACACCCTAATCAGAGCCCTAGAACTAGACTCCAAGCATAAAGGAAATGAGGTAGCTCCGAAGCAAGCCTCAAGTCATCTACTCATCCATACGAATAAGGTAGGCGGTCAACAAAACGACCATTGGCGGTTAGTTTATATTACACAAATATATATATATATATATATATATATATATATATATATATATATATATATATAAGGTAAAACAACATACTCATCTTCAATGATCAATTATACACTTAATTAAATATTTCACAATGAAATTCCACATTAGCATTATTCATCAAGCTTACAAGCACATTCAAGTAATGCATACAAATTCACATGTTCCAAATATTCACAATATTCACCAAGTTTCACCAATGCACATAATCACAAATTCACATAGTCAAGTATGACACAACTCGCCAACTATCAAGTGCATGCAATGTTCTAGACTCTTCTAGATGCATGTGGTACCAATTGGATTCCGGAGATGATTTTACCGTTTGAATCCGCCAACGTAATAACCACCTACAATTACGTTCTTCACCATAACCAACATCATTCCTTACGGAAAGCGTTCTTCACCATAGATTCGATATGACTATGAATACATGAATACATGGACATTTCACGTAAAGACTCGACAATGCACAATCACCAATTCTATATTATACAATCCACATCATCATATAATATATTCACCAAATTCACCATTGCATTATCAAGCATTTACATCCATACAATTCAACAAGTCATAAATCAGCAAAGATTCATCATCATGTTTATCATCAACATTTATCACCATAAGTAAAATACAATCGTCTCACAAAACACAATTTTCATAAAAGACGACTTATAACTACATCATGATAATCAACATATCCAAACACCCAACAATCATTATTTCACTCTTATTTCATCATATTATCATGTATCTAAATCCATTTGCAAGTTTTGAAATCATTAAACCCAATTTCGGTAAAGTTCGTCTATTTTTCAAAAACCGTATATTTCCACTCTTATCTACAAAATAGAGTTGCATGTTCTTACATACTATTAAAAACATCCCTACGTATCATCTAACATCTAGGATAATCAATCATGGCATTTTGGCTTCACAAAGTTCGTTTATTTTCTCAAAAACTCAAAGTTTGTCTCATTTTTAACTTGTTTCAAAACCAATTTCAATCCTAATGAACACCTATGTTTAAACACCCTTAGAAGTCCAATTATACATTAATACATTAGGTTTAGATGTTTGGGAACCATTGGTACACTTAAAAATACACAAAAAAGCGAGGAAAAAAACGAGGTTTTTGGGCACATATGGGCTGGCATGGTCGTGCCATCCTTAGAATAATGACATGCACGACCCGTGCAAAGGGGCGCATGGTCGTGCTACTTCTGCAGGTGAGCGGAAATGCGTTTTCCCGTGTAAAAATCTGTTTTCAAGTCCAATTTTGATTCTGTTTTCGCCAGTGCGTCCCAAACACTTAGACCATCCAAACTACAGTTGAAAACATGGGAATTCAACTCAAAACAACTTAATCAAACTCACCCCCAAAATGAATTATTCACAAAAGTGCTTAAAAACGACTTTTTCTCAAAAACCTGATTTTCTCCCAAACGATTCCACACTCAAAACCTTTGATCAAAAACAGAAATTCTAATCAACTTAATTCATTTCTAACAACTTCATCAATTCATTCAAATCCACCAAAATCAAACTTCTCCATTTTCAACTCATTTTCACAAAAGTCATAAAATCACCACAAGAACACATTTATCAACACCCAATGCATGAATTATCATCACCAACACAATTCAACAACATTCATATCATATAATCATGAATTCACCAACAATTAACAACAACAACATCATTTTTTTATCATTTTAAGCTAAAACTTCAAAGTTAATATTTCAACATAATTAAACCATGAAATTTAAGCACCCACAACAAGTTTCCAACAAATTTAACATACTCAAATTTATCACATAATCATGAGCACGAAAATCATCATTCAAAATCATCAAAATCATAATTCATTCAAAAGTGCTTCTGACCCAAAAGTGAAAAAGAAGATTTCTAGCTTATTTGATGAAAAGAAACTACCCCCCTTACCTCAAAGCTTCAAAGTCTCTAGTTATGGCTTCACTATCTCCTCTAGCTTGCAACCTCTAGCTTTCCTCTTCTCCTAGTTCTTCCTCTTCTCTTCTTCTCTCTATCTCTCTACTTTCGCTCGCTAGCCACTGTAAAGTTATGAGAAATTGAATGAATGGAAAAACCCTAGTTTTCTCTTTAGAGTTATCTATTTATACCACAACATTGGGCTAGGGCAACTCTATTCTTATTGGGCCTCAAAAACTCTTGTCACTTAATTCTAAAAAGTTACTACTCATTAATCCGCCAAGACATCGAATAATTACTATCACTAAATACTTACCTCAACTCAATAGTACTTTAGTAAAAATAACTATTCAAACTAAAGTACTAAAAAATAACATTTCTAATAAAATTACTAATTTACCCTTACTTGCCAAATGACCAAATACCCCTTAGTCTTAAAAATGACTAAAATACCCTTTTAGGTTAAAAATCCACTAATCCCAATGTAAATATACACATAAGCAATTAATCACATATAAACACACATAAATACGTATAAATAATAATTAAAATAATCCTAGCAAAAAATGGTTTGTTGCAGGGATGGGGTACCAGTAGAACTTGGATATCAAAAGAAAAAAATGAAATAGAAAAATGTAAATACATAAAAAATGATGGTCTACACACACAAAAAAAAAATTGAAAAACAAGAGCCAACAAAAGTTTGGTTTCTTTAAAAAAACATAATAAGAAGTCCTTCTTGTACAGATTTTTCTTTCTTGAAATAAAAAGCTAGTGCCTCATGAACATTGGTTGTGACTTATTGTGAATCAAAGCTACAGGTTGAAAGTAAAATATTTCAAATAGGGATCCTTAGGAGACTAACTCCAAAATTTTTGTTAGCCTACTTTCTCAATTATATCCCACCTTTAACTTAAGCCAATGTTATAACCTTGGAAAAGACCTATATATGTTTGTGTGGTATTATCTACCTTGAATGTATGTTTAGAATTGTTTAAATCTCATAGCAAGGTACAATCACATGACAACTGGAGTATGGCAAGTTCCTTGAACAAACCCACTGCCTTTAGGAGGTACATACATGTATCTTGGAATTGTAAGTGGTTGGAAGTAAGAATTATTTTCTCTAAGATTGTCCCACTTGCTTGGAAATGGTAAGGCAGTCAAGTCTGAAAGTGGGAAGAATGACAATATGAGCACAATCTTCGGAAAGGTATGTTCCATCATCAAAATTCATGTAAATTCTAACTTCTTGTTGTTTCGTTGCTCGAGGAAAAGCAATAGTTTAAGTTTGAGGTTGTGATAATGGAAGAACATATGATGTTTTTAGAGTAATTCTTTGCATTTTGATAACACGCAAACTACACTGTCTAAATAGCTTGATATCCATTTGTTTAAAAGTCAATTAGTGTTTTCCTTGTGTTACAGGTACTTGAGGGTTAGAAGTGAAAACGGAGAAAAAAAATCTCAAAAAGGATGCCTGACACCACTGACCCGGAAGCTAATTTTTTCTAGATTACTTTAAGTTTTTTATACGATCCAACTATTGGTGCATATCTGTTACACCATTTTAAGAGTTTTCAGTTGTAAAATTAGTATATAAAAGAACCCAAACACTCAGTTTATGTATCTCTTGCTACCGTATTATATTATAAATTTCATAACCCTTATTTTAAATAGTTTTTCGATTTTTTAGTTTTCTTTAATTATTTCTTTTGAATCCACGATGCACCACAAAAGTTTCATCTTCAGTTCCAATTTGTTTCTTGTAAATTCATTCACTATCGTGGCTGTTATTAGGGTTGGACATCGGACGGTTAGGGTCGGATGTCGGTCCCAATCCCTCAATCTAGTCAAGCCGACGGTGATAGTCAGACAACCCATTTCCGTCCAATTGAGTATTCGGTTTTTTCTGGTGTCGGATTGATGGTTTTCGCGGCTAGGCGGTTTAGTAGCGTCGGTTTTTCGTTCAAAAAAAAATTGATAAAAAAAAAAATCTGCAAATCCAAATCTTAAGGAAAAAACAAACTCCAAAAACTGATTTTCAGACATTGTTCCTTGTAACAAATATCCAAACAAACAAGAATAATTCAAATGTGTTAACATATACAACAAACAAAAATGCAAATGATTGTGAAAATCCTGCCAGATCTAGTTGCGGTTGCAGCTTGTCTTCTTGAATCAAATATGGAAGCATGTGTAGATCTATGAACCTTGAGCATATTTGATGCAAATGCTATAGTATGTTGAAAAGAAAGAGATGGTTGAAATTGTTGTTAGTGAGGTTTGTTTGATGTTTAGAGGATGGTGATAGATATTATTTCTGAAAAGGATCGTGATTAATGGAAAGGATTGTGTGAATCGTTTCTTGTTCTCAAGTTCAAAAGAGAGAATAACAACAATAACAGTGGCGGCAGGAAGAGAAATTATGCAAACTAGGGTTTTTCTCTTCGAGTTAGGATTATATACGTATGGGCCTTGCTAAATTTGGGCTGCCATTTGGGCTAGACTTATGCAGAAAACCAGGATGTAAACTGACTGAAGTATGGATCGAGCGGGTTCGGCTTTCGTTGGGCCTATCCACCCCACCCGAAATCGCCCACACCAAACCAAAGAAACCCACTTCTTTTACTCCGCCTAACCCGTTTGACCCGCTTAACCTGAACCGACACGTTTCGGACCCAATGGGTCGGCCGTTTTGGGTCGATTTCCCAATTCTTTTCCAGCCCTAACTGTTATTATTGATTTCCAATTCAACCAATTTGATGTTTGTTGTGGCTATTCTGTTTTGATTCCAACTACTTTGAACTGCTACTGTCGTGGTTGTTCACTTTAATCAAAGTTTCCATGAATCACATATGCTTATTTCTTTTACCGTTCTTTAATATGAATTCATCAAAAAATAGGTTTAGAATATTAATTTATCATGTCTGAGTAGTTTACGTTGAGTCCAAAATGTGAGGATCATCACACCATTCATACTCTAATAAATTTTATTTTATATAATTGAAACGAGAAGGATATTTTTAGTCCGAAAATTCTGGTTTTTTTTTTCTAATTAAAAGTTTACTACGAAAGTACAAACACTTTGATACCGGTTTCGCATCGAAAGAGTGAAAAAGGTATACGACTTTAGAAAATTAGGAAATTAACTTTTAAAAACAGCAAAAGCGCTTTTTAAATTAATTTAGAAAATACAAATTTCCAAAATCAGATTTTAAAATTGTAATTGAGCACACGGAAGCCGGTAGTTATATTAAGGCTGTTTCACCCCTCTTACCTAACAAAATAAAAAAAATCAAACAAAATCATCAAATTACAGAGTAGATACATTTTTATTTTCACTAAGAAAGCCAAAAAAAAAATTCATTTCTATTTTTGCTAAGCAAAGCCAATATATGGATTAAATAAAAACAAAAAAGTATAGAGGTTCGGAAGCATGAGACCATACCAAGAAATTTAATTGTAACAAAAAAAAAAAAGACTAAGAAAGTTGACACAACAGTGTAGTCTACCCAAATGGATAAAATAGAGTGAAAAATCAATACAAGTGAACCAACCCTAATTAATCCTAACAAATGATCATTCATCACGGATACAATCCAACAAACCCACATACAAGGGCAAATGGGCAAGCAAGCACCAACTAGGGTTTAAAAGTTGGCAAAAGGGCCGACCCCACCAGCACAAACATAGATCCAGCTAACATCATCTCTGTGCATGAACCTTAACAAGTAATAACATGCCTTTGGATAAGAAGACGAACACATATCCAAACAAGATTAGAAATCCTAATCCTAAAATGGTTTTAGGGTGGCACTAATGCGTAAATTTAACCCCTTAAAACCTTCAGATTTCAATAAATCTGGAAATATCATTGATCTAAATAGTGTGAGAATGAACCAGGTACCTATTAATTTTGTTTGGCGACAACCCTAACTAATACTATCAACAACAAAAGACGGAACGAAGCCAGAAAACTAGAAATAATCATATACAACCAATAAATCCAAACCAACAAAGGTCTAGATTCACAAAGCAGCCATTATCGCAACGTTACGACAATGACATGCCTCTGATGAAACCCATCCACCATTATTAATGGCCTCAAACTTCACAAATAGATCCAACGAGTCTTAACATAGCTGTCAAAACTACAACCTCTGCATGAGCCATAACACTACATTGGTTTTAAAAAGGATAACACAAATACCAAATGTTGCTGTCGTGGAGCTCACAACAGCGAGAGATTAGAAGAACCTTCAAGTAGAACGAGACCATTTTTGGAACGAACTCCTAGTCACAAATCAGGTAAAACCAAATAGAAGCATATATCTTCGATATGAAACCAAATCTGAGTGCATCGGTGGTTATAGAACCCCAGAGGGTCACAACACCAGATGGGGTTTCAGATGATGCAGAGGTTGTACCTCGTCGCACCACCAATAACCATGATTATATCTTAAGTGGGGAGGGTTAGGATTCGGGAGATGAGGGTGGGAGTGGACGGTTGAAGGCATTGTATAGCCTAAATACATTCAAAAATATAAAACTTTAGTTATTACATGCTAGCATATATATCAAACCAAAAAACAATATTAATTGATTACTACATATTAAATTTTCTGGTTCACACACACACACACGAATTGAACATATCTAATCTTTAATGGAACCACAAAAACACAATCACAAATCTTAGGCTCCATGATTTGCCGGCAAAGCCAAAACTACCATCGGAGGCGGCATATTTGAGGCCCTCTTTGAAACTGATGCTTTCTTTGACGTTGATGTTTTCATTGATTTTGGCGCCAAGAGTGACAACAAATTGCTTCTTACCCTTTTTTTCTTCAATAACCTTTCAATAAATTGATGATAATGTTGAATTTCGTTCAATTTATGTTGGTTATAAAACTGTGGTGCTAAATTTGATAGTAATCCATGAATGTAACACGGCATGAAATGTTCAGTAAATTTTTTGTCACGTAACTCAGAATCAGAAATGCTTTCCACCAAATCCCATAGTTGTTTGTTGTTGTTCATGGCGATGGTGAATATTTAAGTATGAATCCAGATTTCAGACTGAGAAATTGTAGAGGTTATGAAGTGTAAAAATATATAATGATGGATCAGGCATGCATTCAAACCGGCTTGGTCTAAACCGGCCAAAATCGATGACTCGGCCGGTTTGCAGAACCAAACAGGGTCAATGCGTAAGTCTAGATTTGAAAAAAATAGATGAAGAAAGTGAGACAACCAAGATGGTCTGCAGTAGATCTGAAGAATGGGAAAAAACAAAGAAGCAGTTGTGTGAATTCGTTGAATAACACCAGAAATTTAATGGGAGGAACTAAGTCCAAAATATTAGAGGAGGTGAGATGGATTAGACTAGTTAGAGAGAAACTGAAAAAAAATGAGAAATAATCATCATATGAGATGGGAGGAAGAGATGGACGACGGCGCTGCAAATGTTAGAAGAAAATTAGGGTTTTCTCACTTGCTTCTCTTTTATATTGGCTTTTGTTATGTTTTTTTTTGTTTTCTCTTATTTTTACCGTACGTCAGCCTTTTTCTTATTTTAAGTGATGTAACTAATGGACCTTTTTTATTTTATTATTATTTTTTTTTGACAAATGACTTTTTTATTTTTTACTTTTAAAACACAAAAGCCCTTTTATTTGTTTTGAAATGAATGTTGGTCTTTTTCATAGTAGTGGCCTTGGAAATTTTTATTTATAAGAAGTGTTTGGCTTTTGTGTCTATTAATATGGTTTTATAAAAACATTAAATAATAATCTAAAAATTATATTTTTACAATTATATATAACATAATCTAAAAATTATATTCAATATTAAAATATTTAATATCAATATGAATTTCTTACTCTAAACTCCAAACTTATTTTCTCCCTTTTCCCACTCTAAATAAAATTATGTTATTTGTCTAGTAATATTTTTGAATTTTAATAAGTGCTATATGTTTATTTTACGCCAAGTCATCTAAATCAATCTGGTTTAATATCTATATGTATTTTTTTAAAGAGTCGAGTCATATGAATGAGTCGTTCGATTTAATCTGATTCACTCATGTAGTTCAACCATTGACCGAGTGTTTCGACCAATGACTCAGTGATCAAATAACCTTGTCGAGTTGATGATTGGTTCAGTTTTTAAAACTATGACTACGACATTTAGTTTTTTCTATTTCCAATGTTTATAATAAAAATATATTTAATTTATTCACAAAAGAAATAAATAAATACAATTCAAATCCAAATTTATTATTATATATAATAATAAAATAAATTAATGAATGTAAAGATATAATTCTTCAGTATAACGATGATATTTCAAAGTTGGAGGATTTTATTAGAGTTTGCCTTTAGTGTCTCGGGAAAGTAAATTCTTTACACATTATTTGTTTGACCAAATTATGTGTGTTATCATGTTTTATAAAGTATTTTTTGTTACAAGAAATAAAAAATATTCATTTCATTTGAATTTTTATGTAAAAATTATTAGCACGAAAATCGATATGATAAATTGAGATAATTTTTTCACATATTTTTCAATCTCATTGTGCTCATTCCGAAGGTTCCTGGTCCGCGAGTAATGGGGGACTATCGTCCTATTGCTCTTGATAATTTTCAGTTCAAAGTTATCACTAAAATTCTTCGAGACTGGTTGGCAATTATTACTGTGAGGATTATATCTATTGAGCAACGTGGGTTCATCCGTGATCGTAAAATTTCTGAATGCGTGATTCTAGCATATGAAGCTATTAATTTACTTGATAAGCGTCAGTACAGTGGTAATATAGCTTTGAAGGTTGATATTGCTAAGGCTTTCGACACATTGGACTGAATTTTTTGCTTGCGGTCCTTACAAGGTTTGGGTTTGATGAAATGTTTGTGACTTGGAGCTTGTTGATTTTGCAATCAGCTCGGCTCTCTGTTCTTGTGAATCGCAAGGTTGTGGGTTTTTTCTCTTGTTCTCGTGGTGTTAGGCAAGGGGATCCATTGTCTCCTCTCCTTTTCTATCTTGCGGAAGAGGGGCTCAGTTGAGCTTTATCCATGGCAGCTTTGTAGGCCGTATTACCCCTATGACTTATTGTTGTGGGGTTTCGATTCCCACTCACATTTTTTACGTTGATGATGTTATGATTTTTTGTACATGAACAAAGCGTAATATTCGAGGACTTCTAAATATTTTTCAGAGGTTTCCGGACAAATTATTAATAATGCCAAGAGTCGCTTTTACACAGGTGCTATGACTGCTGCTCGTGTCCAGATGATTTCTGCTCTATTGGGGTTTATTGTGGGAACTGTTCCATTTATTTATCTGGGGTGCCCTATTTTTCAAGGAAATTCGAAGGTTGCTCACTTTCAAATGATTGCAGACAGGATCAAAACGAAGCTCGCAACTTGGAAGGGTTCTCTTCTTTCAGCCATGGGCCGTGTTCAGCTTGTTAAATCTATTATTCACGGAATGTTTGTTTATTCTTTCCATGTCTATATGTGGCCTAAACGGCTGCTCCGAATGTTGGAAACTTGGATAAAAAAATTCATTTGGAGTGGAGATGTTCTTACTCAAAAAGTTTGCACGGTTTCTTACAATTGTCTTAGTCGTCCGTGGGCGGAGGGGGGTTTGGACTTAAAGCCAACCCGCTTGATTAATGATTCTCTAATTTTGAAGCTAGCTTGGAACCTTCTAGCTACAAATTCGCAATGGGCAGCCCTTCTCAAACAAAGATTTTTCTCGAATCGTAAACCTGTTGATCATTACTTTAAATCTTCTATTTGGTTAGGTATCAAAATTCATATTGGTGCTGTAATTTCTAACTCTTTGTGGATTTTGGGAACCGGTGAAAATATCTCTATTTGGAACGACAACTAGTTGGGTACTCCTATTGTTGATTTATTTGATATTGATTCGTATTTTCATGCTGGTTTCAAGGGAAAAGTGTTGGAAATTATTGTTGATGGTGGCTGGAATTTGCCCCCGACTCTTTTGGTGAATGAGGTGACTGGCAGACTGCCCTCAATTCCGCGTGTACCTCTCCCAGATACTCTTGTTTGATCTCATTCTACAGACCTTTTAAGACATACATTGAAGTAGGAATATGAGTGGACAATAGGAAACAAAGGGTCAATGCTTTCAACATACATGATGAGACGTGATAGATCGCATATGTTTAAGACATCTATCAGTAAGTAACAACGACCATCTAACCTAACACACAAACCAAATCAAAAGAAAACTGTTGTATGTGAAGTTTAAAAGATCTAGTAATAACAATTGTTAGATAAAAACTTAGATCGTACTTTAGCTAAATATCCGACCTACTTGCTTTTATAGTCATTAAAGTTTTGTCATCAATTACTTCGCCTAAGTTTTAGCCTCATCATTGGGGGTATGTGGACATCATATGACATTTAGCTCCTTACCCTTGATACATGAACAATATTACACTTATCAATCCCTTCACCTAAGTCTTAGCCTCGTTCTTGGGGGTTGTAGACCATAATATAACATTTAGTTTCATACCCCCATCCTAAATATGGAAGATCCGTTAATGGCTTAAAGAAACCATGTACCTCACACATGGGTGAGTAGGAAGGTCAGAGATGGGAAAACCAAGCACATCGACGAAACAATCAACGAAAATGCAGTTATTTGGACGGGGGTTACAAGGGAGTTATTTGAAATAACCTCCTAGTGGTTATGGCATGGAGTGGTTCCTAAAGGTGAGAAAAACACAAGAAGAGAGGTTGAATTGCGTTAACTTTTTCTTGTCTAAAAACTAAGTCCAGAGTTCTGAGTCTGGAGCAATGTTCAGAGTCTAATACAACAGATATAAAAGGATATATATATATATATATAGAGAGAGAGAGAGAGAGAGAG
>Ga0315915_1005404_pt1 | contig 15931 bp, 9 predicted proteins | sample MpolbnodulesMG_FD_207738 | JGI IMG/M metagenome (GOLD analysis project Ga0315915, IMG submission 207738) | Medicago polymorpha root nodule microbial communities from Los Angeles, California, United States - branched nodules | ecosystem: Host-associated > Plants > Roots > Nodule | place: USA... | reverse complement strand
AGACAGCACTTTGTTGTCTATTACTGAATTTCCAGTTGGATTGGAATCCCGTGTGCAAGAAGTGATTGACTTAATCGAAAATCAACCAAAGAAAGTTTGTGCCGTTGGGATATGGGGAATGGGCGGATCTGGTAAAACAACCACAGCCAAAGCCATTTACAATCAAATTCATCGCAAATTTGTCGATAGAAGTTTTTTTGAAAATGTTAGAGAAGTGTGTGAAAAGGAAAATAGAGGGATTATTCATTTACAACAACAACTTCTTTCAGATATCCTAAACACAAAGGAGAAGATATATAGCACTGCGTTAGGAACAACTAAAATTGAGAAAACAATTCAGGGGAAAAAGGCACTCATTGTAATTGATGATGTGACTACAGTTGAACAGTTAAAAGCGCTATCTGCAAATCCTAAATTGTTTGGTCCGGGAAGTGTATTAATTGTTACAACCAGAGATGTACACCTGCTTAACTTAGTTAACGTTGACTATGTTTTTACAATGAAGGAAATGGACGAAAAGGAGTCCCTTGAGCTTTTCAGTTAGCATGCTTTTAGACAACCTAGTCCAATCAAAGACTTCGATGAAATCTCAAGGAACGTAGTTGCTTATTGTGGAGGATTACCACTGGCTCTTGAAGTCATTGGTTCTTGCTTACATGACAGGACAAAACAAGAATGGAAAAGTGTACTCACAAAATTAGAGAGAATTCCCAATGATCACGTGCAAGAGAAGCTGAGAATAAGCTATGATGGCTTAGTGGATGATATGGAAAAGGATATATTTCTTGATATATGTTGTTTGTTTCTTCATAGGCAAGGACAGATCAGATGTTACAGAGATACTAAATGGCTGTGGACTTCATGCTGATATTGGAATAACAGTGCTGATAGAGAGAAGTCTCGCAAAAGTTGAAAGGAATAACAAGCTTGGAATGCATGATTTAATAAGAGACATGGGAAGAGAAATTGTTCGTGAAAGTTCAGCAAAAAAGCCTGGCAAGCGTAGTCGATTATGGTTTCATCATGATGTACATAATGTTTTGACCAAAAACTCTGTAAGAACTTTAATCACCCTCCATAATCTTATCAAGATCATAAGATTCTACTTGTGACTAATTTGTTCTGTTCGTATAAATATTGGTTGAAATTTTATGCATAGATGATATGAGTGTGCTTGCATTGTCATGTTCCTTATACGTTTGATTTGGTTGCACAGCTGCAACTTTATGTATCGCTTTCTAGCTAGCAAATGAAAAAGGTTTCCCTTTCCCCCTTACTTTCTATGTATCTTTATTCTACACACCCAGGGAACAGAAACAGTGGAAGGATTGGTTTTTAAGTTGCAAAGCAGTGGTAGAGTTTGCTTCAGTGTTAATTCTTTCAAGGAAATGAAGAATCTGAGACTTCTACAACTTGATTGTGTTGACCTTACTGGAGATTATGCGTGTCTTTCTAAAGAATTGAGATGGGTCCATTGGGAACAATCCACCTTCAACTCTATAACCAATGACTTTTATCTAGGAAATCTAGTTGTTATTGACTTAAAACACAGCAGTATTAGACGAGTTTGGAATGAAAACGAGGTGTGATAACATTTTATTTTGATACTAAAAGTTTATGAGAGTAGTAATTGTTGCCACGATTTCATTTTCCTTTTTTCTCTGATTTTTATTCAACCATTTATCTTCTTGCAGTTGCTGGGTAACCTAAAAATTCTCAAGCTCAGTCATTCTAAGTACTTGAAAAGCACTCCTGATTTTTCAAAATCACTGAATCTAGAGAAGCTGATCATGAAGGATTGTCCAAACTTGTCTAAGGTACACCAATCCATTGGAGATCTCACTAGTCTTCTTCTGATAAATTTCAAGGACTGTACAAGTCTTAACAATCTCCCAAATAAAATATATCAATTGAAATCTTTGAAAATTCTCACCCTTTCCGGATGTTCAAAGACCGACAAGTTGGAAGAAGACATAGTGCAGATGGAATCCTTGACAACACTGATCGCAAAAGATACAGGTGTAAAAGACGTGCCCTATTCAATAGTAAGATCGCAAAGCATCGGATATATATCGCTTTGTGGATTTGAAGGATTATCACGTGATGTTTTTCCTTCTCTCATTTGGTCTTGGATGTCACCAACCATGAATTCGCTACCCCGTATTTCCCCATTTGGAAACATGGCTTTGTATTTAGCTTCCATTAATGTACAGAATGATAACTTGGGCTTTCTATCACCAATGGTCCGGAGCCTTTCAAAACTCAGAACTGTTTGGGTACAATGCGGATCAAAGCTTCAACTAACTCGAGAATTACAAAGAATTCTTGATAACCAGTATGATGTAAATTTTTCCGAATCAGAAACATCAAATGCATCACAAATCTAACCTTTCCTTGCGATAAAATACTACATTTGTAATTATGAAAGCTATGAATTTTAGAACAGCGATAATTCTCTGTCTGCCCAAACCCCTTAGGTTCTAACTGAAAATGATTCTCAACTGCCCCCTCTCCTTAATATAATTTTGTTTCCTCTCTAATAGATTTACCACATAAGAAAATTGTAACCATTTCACTATTTGGCCGATTTGTTGGTCTAAGGCTCAAACTCGGTACCTAACATTCTGCAACTTGTCTAGCATTTCACAGCTATTATTGAAGCAGAATTTTTTTTAAACATAACCATTGTCTGTCCTCCCTCCCAGAAAAATGTTACAAAAAAATTCAGGAAATCCCATACAAGGACAAAAGCATACCAAATAAAAAATTGACAAAGATCTCAATTTTGTTTTAAGCATAAACATTTTCCTACTCTCTTTCCGAGTCTAGTAAAGATTTTTTCATTTGGCTTTGGTAATGGCTCCATTTTCACGTCAAGTGATGGTTGTGCTTCCACTTCAGATGATGGCTCGGCCTTCACATTGGGTGATGGCTGTGCTTCCACTTCAGATGATGGCTCGGTCTTCACATCAGGTGATCGTTGTGCTTCCACTTCAGATGATGGTTCGGGCTTCACATCAGGTGATCAATGTGCTTTCCACTTCAGATGATGGCTCGGCCTTCACTTCAAGTATTGGCTCAATTTCCATTGTAGGTGACTGACCATATATTAGATAGACAGCCATCTCCTTAACAGTCAATCCATGCCCAAAAGAAACAAAAATCTCCACATTGTCACCAACTCCTAAATTTGAAACTACACCTTGCCAATCTTCATCACTGAATGACATTACTGTGCTTCACTTGTAAATCTGGATAGTGAATTTTGTGTAATTAATGATCAAGACACTAGTGAGACATTCAGTCCCTATGTTTTTGAGTGTTGATGAATAAACAACACATAAAGTTATTCCCTTCATTCCACAAACACTATCCTCAGGCACTTGGAAATATACTGAAGGTCCCACACATGTATAGGCCAACCAAAAAGGACAATTGTCACCCGGAAGGAAAGAATCAATAGAATCATTGGTTCTCAATTCCTGCATCACGAACATATATGCTTAATTATTTATGTAATTACGCTTTTCAAATGGACATTTTGTGCCATTTATAGTATCATCACAAAATTCCCAGATAAGGATGTTTAATATATACAATGAAATTGGTTGAAAGAAAACAGCCAAAGTTTTGTAACACACCCATCAATGGTCATCTGAAAGTGTGTTCATATGCTAATAAATTTTATAATATCGTTGAATGAGAGTGAGTACTCATCTCCTCACTCTTCTACACACTCCTTATTATAACTTCTCATTTTTCATACACTTTTAACATCCCCATTTAATATTTTTTGATAATCTCTGTTCATAAGTATGTTCAAGATAATGATTACATAATTGAATTATAGATTTGAGTTTGTCACCAAGGACTTCAAACTAAAATTTGAAATTTATGTGACACGGCATTGGTCAGCCACTGAAACGGCTGTCATTTGACAAAGCCAAAACCTATAGGCTATATGCAATGCAGAAGCCTACTGAGGGCAACAAAGCCCATTGCCTAACCTAGATGCAAGTTCAAGCATGTGTGGGTCTCATGAGGCAAATGTGTGGACCTCAGAACAGTTTTTAGACACATGCTTGCATGAGCAACTACCTTGGGGGCAATTTAAACATATCTAAAATTTGGAATTGGTTCACATACAATTACAAAAGTTATACTTTATTTCGGTTTTCATATAGTACCTCTCCTAAAACCTCAAAATTCAGAATAACAACTTTAACAGATTAAGTAGCCCCACTGGTACATTACTAGCTATCTTTATTCCCTTCCTTGGTGAGTATCTAATAATAAGGCCTGATATCGAAAACTTAGAAAATTCCATCATTTTCTTCCTTTCAGCTACTTCCACTTTGAAACATTAGGGATATTACTGTTATCAATAGAATAGTTTGTTTCCTTTTTCCACACAATCAATTTTCCCAAGTAAATCACATCATGACTATAAAAAGGCTGCAAATCAAATGTATCTGTATGCAATAATTTCTTAAAGCTTTGTTTTCTAACAAAGGGTTATGTTATAGACTTTAGCTTAGCATTCTGGATTCCTATTGATATTTTAAGGAAAGGAACAACATATATGGACACTGTACAATTTGGTAACTGTAGAGAATTTATCTAGTTGCTTAGCTCTCTGTAGTTAGTTATATACATTGTAATAAGATCCAATGTGTTATTAATCATTCGCATCAATACTAATATACTTTTTATATTTTGTTCCTTTTCCTCCTTCTATATCTAACTAAGGGAATAAACCTAAATAACTTCAACAATTATTCAATTCAATCTTTTCATGTTAAATGTGTTTATGTATTTAAAACAAGAATAAGAGAAAAAAACAAATGTAATGAACATAGACATTGCAAGAAGATAATGGAAATAAAGATAAAAACAATACTATTTAGAAAAGGAAAATAGGATATAATCATAAAACTATCTAAAAATCAATTTCCCTTCTATGTTACACAGTCTGACCATAGTATTTATAATAGTTTATCTGGTATATACTTGAATATATTCATATCTTCAGGAAACTTTTACGATCCAAGGGGAAAAAAAATGCAAATGGAAATTCATTCCATGTTCTATTTACATCCAAGGAAAAGAGGATAGAGAAGGAACCTGTGATATGCTCTTGGCAAGAATATTTATGACTGTATGGTAACTTCCTATTCCAATCAAAAGTGATCTAAAAGAAAGAACAGAGATTTGTGATGTGTGTGATGTTTCCATTTCGGTAAAATTTGCATCATATAGATCATCAAGAAATCTTCTAAATTCCCGGGTTAGTTGAATCTTCGAGTGGCATTGTACCCGAAAAGTTCTAAGTCCGGAAAGGCTGTTAAGGTTGGGCAACAGAAGGCTCAAACCGAGATTGTCATTTACATCCAAGGAAACAAGAGACAGCAGCATGCCCCCAAAAGGAGGAATACATGGTAAGGAATTAATTGTAGGAGACATCCAAAACCGAATGAGAGAAGGAAAAACATCGTGTGATAATCCTTCATAACCACAAAGGGATATATATCCAATGCTTTTTAATCTTAGTATTGAATAGGGAACTTCTTTTATAGATGTATCTTTTGCAATCAGTGATGTCAAGGATTCCATCTGCACTATGTCTTCTTCCAACTTGTTAATCTCTGAACAACCAGAAAGTATAAGAGTTTTTACCAATTTCAATTGATAGATTCCTCTTGGAAGATTTTTAAGACTTGTACAGTCCTTAAAATTTATGAGAAGAAGATTCTTGAGATCTCCGGTAGCCGGGTGTACCACAGACAAACTTGGACAATCCTTCATAATGAGCTTTCAAGATTCGGTAATTTTGAAAAGTCAGGGGTGCTTTTCAAGTACTTCGAATGACTGAGATTGAGAATTTTTAGCTTCTTCAACAACTGCAAGAAAATAATTGTTGAAAAGAAAAATAAGAGAAGAAAATGGGAAATAAAAGTGTCAACAAATACTATCGTGATCAACCGAGTTTTAAAAGATAATGTTATTATACCTTAGTCTCCTGCCAAACTTGCTTAACGTTGCTATACTTTAATTAAAAAACATTGAGATTTCCTTGATCAAAGTCATTGGGTATGAAGTTGAAGGTAAACCGTTGCCAATCAATTCATCTCAGTTGTTTGGAAATATATCCATAATCTCCGATGAGGTCAACACCTTCAAGTTTTAAAAGCCTCAGTTTTTTCATCTCCTGGAAAGCATTAGTGTCGAAGCTAATTCTGCCTGTTCTTTGGAACTTCAAAATCAATCCCTCAACAGTTTCTGTTCCCTGCATGTGGAGTAAAAAAATCTGAGAAAAGTACGGGGAAATGTTTATCATTTGCCTTGATTGCTAGAAAGCCAGGTATCACCAACACTTCATATTGAGGGTATGTCTTGTATCCGACACACTTCGGGGTTTCGGACAATACCGACATATGTGATTATAATCAATTACATCTGTTTTCTCAATTTATTTGCATTGTCAATGTGTTAGTGTAAAATGCTGTGTTTGGTGTCCGTGTTTATGTTAGTACGTACTTCATAACTGCGGAGGTGAAGCAGCCTAAGTACATTTGTAACAAACATGAGAATGTAAATCATGCATCCAAATAATTTCAGCCAACAGTTATGAAGAGCAAAACTAGTCCAGAAACAAAGAGTCTTATGATCTTGATAAGACTACAGAGGATGCTCAAAAGTTCTTACAGTATTTTTTGACAAAACATCCAGCACATCCTCATGAAACCACAATCGGCTATGCTTTCCAGGCTCTTTGACTGAACTTTCGCCAACAATTGCTCTTCCCATGTCTCTGAGAAAATCATGTATTTGAAGCTTGTTATTTCTATCAACTTTTACGAGGCTGCGCTCTATGGGGACAGAAATTCCAATATCAGCATGAAGTCCACACCCATTAAGTATCTTTTTAACGTCAGCTCTGTTCTTTCCAATGAAGAAGCAACATATGTCAAGAAATATATCCTTTTCTGTATGATCTTCTAAACCATCGTAGCTGATTCTCAATTTCTGTTGCACTTGATTATTGGGAATTTTTTTTAATTTTATTAGTGCACTTTTCCATTCTTCTTTCGTCCTCTTAGATAAGTAAGATCCAAGGACTTCAAGAGCCAGTGGTAATCCTCTGCAATAAGCAACCACATTTCTAGAGAGTCCCCTAAAACCTCTTCTAGGACATGGTTGACGAAAAGCATGCCAACAGAAAAGTTCAAGAGACAGGTTTTCATCCATTTCCGTCATTGTGAAGACATGGCCAGTGCTAAGTGAATTGAGAAGGCGTGCATCTCTAGTTGTAATAATCAACACACTTCCAGAACCAAAGAACTTATGATTTCCACACAGAGCTTTTAATTGCTCGGACTTGGTCACATCATCGAGTACAATGAAAGCCTTCTGTCCTTGAAGTCTTTTCTCGATCTTATTTATCCCAGATGCAATGCTATGTATCTTATCTTTTGTTTTCAGGAGATCTGAAAGAAGTTGCTGTTGTAAATGAATAATCCCTTTACAATTATTATCACAGACTTCTCGAATATTTTCAATGAAACTTGTTCTACCCTGGAATTTACGATGGATTTGATTGTATATAGCCTTGGCGGTGGTTGTTTTAATTTGCCGGATCCACCCATTCCCCATATCCCTATCATACAGACTTGGCTTGATTGATCATCAATAAACTTGGTAATTGTCTGCAGACGAGGTTCCAATCCAATTGGACATTCAGTAATAGACAACAATGAGAGATCTAGTTTTTTCAAAATTTGATCAACAATTTTCTTCACTAGTTCACCTTCATTCCTTGGGTAATAATAATAGTCATAAAACAAAGAATGAGCACAAATTATGAAATAATTTAAACAAAATTGGGCTTTATTCCTGAAGTTCTTGGCATCCCAGCCGACGAAATTTGTAACTTGGGTGAGTGCGCTCCTCCACTTGGGCATGAGAATTTCTTTTATTTGTATCCCCCTATGTGTGACTATTGTACCTGCAGCATGCTTACGGACATGCATTGGCTCAACGTTGTAAAATAGGGGTATAACCACCTGGTCGTAAGTTATTCGGCATTCCATGATATGTAGCAGTTCGTTAAGACACCAGCTAGATTCTGCATAGTTTGGTGAGAAAACAATAATAGATATCTGTGAACCTTCTATTGCTCTCTTTTGTGCTGCTCCCAGCTCCTCTCCCTTTCTAAGCATCTCATTATCGAGAAAAGTGTTGACTCCAGAATTTTTTAGTGCAGCATAGAGATGAGAAACAATGTTGGGACGAGTATCCACTCCTCTAAAACTTATGAACACGTCGTAGATCCATGGATGATCAGAGGAAGAAGACATATTTGTTTGAGTCGATTTCAATCAAGACAAAGCTCAAATGCACAAGGAAGAGTGGTGATAATAATGGGATACAAATACAAGATACTTATACAACTCATCTTTCTTCTTTGGCCGTCGCTTATATTATTTAGAATGACTCTGGTCGTGTTTTAAAATACAAAAGAACCCGCAAGCCTTTCTGTAGTCACCGAGAAAAAATAAACTAAAGCGACTCACCCACTACATTTTTTACACACTGTTTCTTTGTTTGATCGAGGAAGGAAAGAAAGAAAGAAAGAAAAAAGTGTAAAGATTTTCGAGAAAAGGTTAATAGCACTCATATCACCCATTTTAACAAGAAAGTCGGAAACAATGCTTTTCGTAAATCACATTGTTTATATATCATTTTAGCTTGTTCAAAAAAAAAAAACAATATGTTTTACGTAAATGCTGGTGCGAAAATCTTTCTTCCAACAAATCAATCAAGGATTTAGGTTATAAATTTTATAGGTTTTTAGTTGATAGATTTATTGTGGTGCAACTGAAGAACCTTTTTCAAGGTCACTTCTAAGACAAAGATATCAAGGTCACTTCTAAGACAAAGATATACTCCCTCCGTTCCTAATTATACTACTTACGTCACTAATTATAGGATCATTTTGCTAAAATCACGGGAATTAAGAAAGTGGATATTTATAATAAGGCAAATGTTAACTTGTGCCCTCAATGGTACATGTTAAGGAACTTATTAAAGAAATATACGCATAAAAAGTTGTGCATTCAACTTCTTAAAATTTAATATATTATGTTTTCCAATGCAAAGTTGCCCTTTTTAGGTTGCATAACATGTGCCCTTAAGGCACAAGTTAACATGACCCTTATATTAAAGTTGTTTGTAATCACTATTGTTTTTACAATTTTATCCTTAAGAGAGAGAGTTAGTTTATGTTTTCCATATGTTATTATTGCTGATCGAATAAAAAGATGTATAATAAATAGGGGCATGTATGTAAAGAAATTATTAATCTAGTTGGAAACAGCAAAGGAGTCTTATAAAAAGGGACCAAAATAATTCTCAAAAGGGTCTTATAATTAGGGATGGAGGTAATACTTATTATGAAAACTAATATTACTATTTTGAGATACTCCCTCTGTCTCAAATTGTACGACGTTTTGGGCATTTCACACATATTAAAAAATGTAATTAATATTGTGTGGGAAATAGATATTATGAGTTGTTTTACAAAATTGTCCTTAATAAATTATATGGGAAAGATAAATGAAGGAATTGAAAGAAGAGAGAGTAATAAATAGTTAAGGATATAAGAGGAAAAGTAACATTAATATTTCATTGGTATTGTAAAGCGACATATAATTTGGGACAAATATTTTTTCTAAAGTGACATACATTTTGGGACGGAGGAAGTATAATTTTTTGGAATAAGTTTCAAGAAAAGATGTAAAAACAATTCTTATTGGTTATTGATTATGGAGAAAATAGAAAGGAGAATGAATTGAATGCAATTTGCATTTAATTTTACTTTGAAAAAGATGATTTTGTTGAAACAACATAATAATCCATAATAATAGCATAAAAGTTGGTCTTTTTTACTTTTATATGTTGGGACAAAGAAAATGAATTTTTTTTGCTTATAATTTAAAACGGATGGAGTATATGCGGAAGGAAGAATACACACTTAAGAAAAACATGCATGACATAAACCAGGACACATGCCTATATAGGGGTGTCAATTTGTCCATATAAACGGACATATACGAGGTTATTACTCAATTTGAGACCATACATGTGGGATTTTTTTCTCTATGAGTAAGAGGATGGCTGAATGGGAAAGAAAACCCCCTTGATATAATTTTAGGAATGGGGGTAAAGATCATGCCCCCTCACCATAGACTACCCTTCCAAATATTTAACTTTTAAAATAAATTAAGACAACAAATTACTCTTATTCATATATTGAAATTCATCATAAAGATAATGTAGAACTTATACATTTTTACGTTGATAAACTTCTCGCAGAGATCCGTGGATCCGTTGATCTGGGGACAAGGAGTGAAAATCTCCATGTGATGAAGTGAGAAATATTTTAAAGGTTTGAGACGGGGAGCGAGATCACTCTCAGCCTATCTTTGTTAAACATCACAACTTAAATTTATTATTGGAAGTCACTTCCTCAAAATATTTTCTACCATAATTGATGATTGAAGCAAATATTTTTGAAGACTTGTATATTGAAAATTTTATATTTTTTCATAAATACTACATACATCATATATAAATATATGAAGAATTGAAATTATTTTAACCTTCATCGTATAATTTTGAATAAATTATACTCCATTTGTTTCTAATAACTTGTCGGTGTTTGAACATGTATATTATCCTCATAATCTACATTGATCGTTTTTTTTTTTTACAATTATAGAGACAAATATTAGTATATTCTCATGATCTACTTTGATCATTAATATTAGTATTTAAAGACAAATATTTGTATAAATGAATATTTTTAAAATATCAATTTTGAATAATTTTTTATTATAAAAAAGAAAAGATATTAATGATGAAAGATATTAACAAAAAAAAGTATCATATTCCTTAAAAAAAAAAGTATCATATTATGAACAAATTATCTCTTGCATAGAATGGAAACACACTGATGCAAAACAAGGAGTAATAATCTAGCTACCGGTCCTTGAGTCACTATTTGTAGAGGCTGTGAAGGACTCATGACAATATTAAATAAGAAATGTATTTGTAAAATTATTTTATATTAATTTTTAGACAACTTTCTTTCCTATTTAGATGATGTTTGTATTCGTTTTTTTTCTATCTCCATTATTTTTTATTAATACGAAGAAGAAGAAAATGTCACAAAAAATGTCAATAAATAGTTATACAAATATTATTACTCATATTAAATTCACAAAAATTAACGGGTCAGATTATAAAATCATTTAATTTTCTCTCTAAAATCACTTTCGTTCCTTTGATCTAACATTTACACACACTTACAATTATAATAAAGCTATATATTAGTGGTGTAGAAGCAGTTTGGGTGCCAAAACTGAATGAATCAAGCTAGTGGTGTACCTCTAAAAGAATATTTTTTATCGGTTTATACCTTTTTATTTGGGAAAAAAAAGCATCATTATCATTTTCTTCCGTTCATTATTTTATTCTTCGTTTTTCTTTAGATTTAATTTGCATAATTGACAATATAAAACTATTTTAATGAGTTGGTTTAAAATTTCTCTATACAAATATCTATTGAACATAATTTAATTAAATTTATATTTCAAAAAATAGTTTAATTACATATATGTATAAAAATAAAATTTACAACAATGCATAAGAATTAATCTATTTCTCTTTATCATTATTACTTTTGACTTTGTCTAAAAGAAGGGAGTAATCATTTTGTCCATATTACTTTTTTTGTCGATATTACTTTATCATTCTACTAGATTAACTTTTTTATTTTTAATTAATTCTTTTTTCTTCTTTATCACTTTAACTTTAGTTCTTTTTTTATTTTGTGGCAGTACTCCCCAATTTCTGACTACATTTTTGCTTTTCTTTCGGCTGTAGTGTTGTTATTATTAAAACTATCTTTTATTTAAGACATGATTAAAACTAGGTTAACACTCGTGTTATCACTTATCACACATATTTGTGAGAATGCTAACGTGTTGGTATATCATTTGTGAGTCATGTGTTCTACATTAAATGAAAAAGTAGAGATTAAACAATTAATAAGTGAGAGAATCAATAAATTCATTGTCATGAGTTTTTGGATAAAAATGTGTCTCATTCACTTGTGTGGTGGTTGCTCTTGCCTATTATGGATGGTTTGCCGACGAGCTCTTCTCATGATCCAATAGTGGTATCAAAGTTATGGTTCACCGAAAGATTCGATTGGCTCCTTGTGTCAAAAGTCTTTCTAGCAAGATGTTTAAGCGATGAATTTCATTGAGTGCTGAAAAGGCAACGGCGGTACTAGTGCAAGAGTTTGCGGATGAAAGAGTTTTCACTTGAGGGGTGAGCATGATGAATTGATTGACCCATATTTTAGGGGGAGTTTGTTGTGTGCAAATGTGAGTTAGAAGTCTATTGAGTATTTGTATTGGCTGCATTATTGCTAAAACAAATATCCATGTTTGTGATGTTGGATACTATGTTCCAACATGTTTTAGGCATTTCTGTAAGATGTTGGATATGATGTTCCAACATCCTGACACGGTTCAGTGTGCCTTATTTTATGTCTGATTGTACGCGTGTTTTATCTTATTAAGGAATCCATGTTCTCATATCTTGCTGACCAAGCAACGCGCATATCTTTTCAGAATCAGTTGTGTTTTTATTCCTAAAGGAGTAACAATATTTTAGGGAATAATTGGATATGTTTGGAAGTTCCTAAAGATGTTCCTACATATTAGGACTTTCCTTTTTTGTTACTGATTCGTGTTATGTAGATCAACTGAACGATCTGCATTGTGCTGAAGCCCAACAAGGTTATTGAGCCCATATTGCTTCAGTATATAAGGAAGGCTTCAAGACCTAATTAGGTATTCAAGCCGTCATTCTAAAATAATAATTTTTAGGGTTTTGAGTCGTGTTCTTTGTGTGTTCTTCTCTTGTATCGTTTGTGATGCAAGTCTAGGACTGTTTGTTATTTGTGAGCCTTTCTTGTATCACCTTGATACATGTTAAAGACTGTTTATTGAGTTGTAACTCGTGTTCTACACCAAAGCTTTGAATCAAGGTTGTAGTTTGTGTTTGAAGGTAACTTCACCATTTTGTGTTTGAATCTGATAATCACAGGGGCTTTGATTGATTGTAGGATAGTGAGATGGGATCTCAGATTTAGAAGTTCCTAGGTTGAAGTCTAGACGGGTAGGTCTTAGGTTTTAAAGTTGTAAATGTGGTTTGCTGAGAACTTTAGAATAAGGACTACACTAGTGGATTTCCTTCCTGACTTGGTAGCCCCCAGAGTAGGTGTGTTTGTCACTGAATTGGGTCAACAAACTCTCTGTGCCTTTTACTTTCTTGTCTTTTATTTTCTTGTGTAGTATATGTTTATTTGCTTGATGTTGGAACAATAAATACAACATCTATTTTTGTGTGCACAGTGTTGGAACATCACATAGAACATTTTAATACTAGTGTGCTAGAATTTCAAAGTCTCATATCAGTTAGAAAAGTAGATGAAAAAAGCTTTCGTTTGAGGGAGAGTATACCTACCCATAAAGAATGGATGGACTCACACTTTAAGGGAAGATTGTTGGTATATCAAGTGTAAATAATATGTCATATACTAGATGAAAAAGTGAATGTTGGATAAGGTTAAGGTTTTGGGTTAGAATCCACAAGAGATTTTTTTAAACAAAAATTAACTTTTAAAATCCTAAATCAATAATAATAAATTATATTATTCTAGCAAAAATTATTAGTTATATTAAATATCTATTTTATAAGGGCGATTATATTAAATATCTATTCTTTTATATTTTTAATTAAGTTTTTTTATTTATTAGGAATAAAAAATTATAATTGATCCATTGAATTTATTTGAACATTTGAGTTGGTCCATTGGATCTTAAAATAAGTTAGATGGACTGGATCCATCCATATTTTAAAGGCTAAATTAAATATTTGATCCTTAACTTATTTATCGTTTTCATATTGGTCGCTTAATTAATTAATTAAATATTGTTACATTTAGCTCCTATAACTATACTTCCATCACTAAATAAATCCTTTATGTTAGTTAAATCCACTAAAAAAAATGGTCGATTTTATGGGTTTTGTGATGAAGGGAGGTGACAATAAGATGAATTTTTCCTGGGTTGGGGATGAAAATGAAGAAGAGAGTGATAAAGGTTGACATTTTCTTACAAAACTTAATAGAAAATATTTATTTAGTGGACGAAAGTATAGTTAAAAGATATAAATATAACAATAATTAATTAAGGGACCAACATGAAAATCTTAAATAAGTTAAGAGGCCAAATATCCGATTAAGCATATTTTAAAATGAATGGATTGATCTACCAAAAAAAATGAATGGATTGAATCCGATCCATTAACAATTTTTTTTATTGTCAGATGGATTGGATGAATTATATTGAGGATGAATTGGATGGATGGTGGATTGATGGATCAAATTCAACCCTAAAAGATACAATGTTAGATATCTTATTGAAAATTGTTTTTTAAACTTCTAAAATTGCTCTCACGCACTTTAAAACTACCATAATACCCCCAATCACATTTAACTGTTGTTAAGGGTATTGAATGTAATTTTGGGTGCGTGAAAGCAATTTAAAAGCTTAAAGAGCAATACTCTATCTTATTAGTATTTGGTATAATTCATACTAAGTGGCTTAAATATACGTGAATATTTCCAATATCTTCTATATAATTGTTAATATTTCTTTTATTTTTTAAAAGTAATCAATGCTTTATGAATGTCGGATGAGTGAAGAACAAACAATTTCAATTTAGAAGAACATAGAGATATACAAAATTGCATAAATTAAAGAGGAATTATACTTTTGAGTTATAGCATGAAGTTATGGGAAATAGTGATTGAACGGAGACTAAATAAAAAGACTATAGTTACTTATAACCAATTTGAATTTACCTATGGAAGGTCAACTATAAAAATGATCTAGTTACGTACTAAGAGAAGATATTCAAGTCACAGATAACCAATTTTGATTTGTTTCTGTTATCCTCTTCTTCCTTGATAGTTTTAGTGTATACATCAGTGGAGAAGTACCGTGTGCAATTTTGGTGCACCTTTTTTTTTAGTGAAATGATACTACTTTTGTGATTCCGAGTTTACCATTTTTTGTACTTGCATTAACGAGTTATTTGTGCTTAAAGAAAATTTTCTAAGCAACGTTGCTTTTTCATTTGTCGCATTCATATAGAATTCCAAATGCTACCCATAAATTTTAGCCACCAGTGATAATAATAACAAAAAAATTGAAAAATAAGAACAATTTGTAGAAGGATAGAAACACACAACAAATGAGTCACACTTTCGGAATCAAGAACCAAATGACCCAATTCACCAAAGAAGCACATTCATACCAAAATAGTTGAGATTCTATGTCAGATTGCACCCAAAAACTTTGAAGCTTTTCAAGGCTACCAAGTATTGGTAGGAGATGATGATGATGATGACATGCTCCAAAATGAGTGAACACATGAACTAAGATTCTTTGTGGATGACATTCAAAACCAACGGAGAGAATACAATCAGGATCCTGCAATCAATCTCTTATTATTTCTTAAAGTTAACCGAACGCAAAATGTTGTCTTAGATTTAACCTAGCTTCAATGATTAATTTTAATCAATCCTATTTAATCTCTTATTCCTTAAAATTAACCCGAACGCAAAATGTTGCCATAGATTTAACCTAACTTCAACGATTAATTTTACTGTATTACCCCTATTTAATTAATCCTATTTAATTTAATCAAAATGTTATTTTCAAATACTTCTAAAATCTCTTATCTCTTATTCCTTAAAGTTAACCCGAACGCAAAATGTTGCCCTAGATTT
>Ga0315915_1005402_pt1 | contig 15932 bp, 11 predicted proteins | sample MpolbnodulesMG_FD_207738 | JGI IMG/M metagenome (GOLD analysis project Ga0315915, IMG submission 207738) | Medicago polymorpha root nodule microbial communities from Los Angeles, California, United States - branched nodules | ecosystem: Host-associated > Plants > Roots > Nodule | place: USA... | reverse complement strand
TGATGAATTGATGATACTATGGGGACTGAACTTTTGATGTCACTGTACAAACAGTGGGGTGTTACTCACTACACTTTTGATGTTATAGTGTTAACTTCATCAGAAAAGTCATTTTCATGACTTCACCGTAGAATTTTCCTTATATTGTTTGTCATTCACAATGCAACTTATACTCAATTCTTTTTGAAAATAATTTATATCCAAATTATGTTTGTTTGTAATTCAGATTTTAATATTATACTTCGTCCTTAATTATAAGACTATTTACAAAAGTAATTGTCATTTAATATAAGATCATTTACAAATTTGTAGATGGATTTACTACTCCTTTTTCAACTATATCCTTAATTAATACTATTAATGTATCTTGGAGTATGAATTTATTTCTTTTAACAAACTAAAATGAGATATTCCCTCTGTCCCGAATTAACTGAGCCAGTAGCTCATTTCACACATATTAAGAAAAATGTATAAATGAAGGAGAGAGAAAAATGGTTTTAAGTGCTTTTGTTATGTATTGGTGGATTCTCCACTATCATAAATACAAAGTGAAATATATTGAATTGGGAATGATGAAAGTAATATTAATTAGAGTTATAAAGGAAAAAAAAGTAATTAAAATTGTATTGAAAAGTAAAATGACTCAGTTATTTTGGGACACTTTTTTTTTGGTAAATGACTCAGTTATTATGGGATGGAGTGAGTATAATATTAACAACAATGATTCACCCCGCACAAGGTGTGAAAGGGGCAAACCACCCAAGAGTATTTACAAGATCAAGGTGGCCAAAACAAGGAAGCACCACCAAAGCCAAACAAATTACAAGTGGACACTCATGCAAAGAAGCGGATGTTTCCACCGATCATGATAACTATAGCTGAAAGTCACATGTTTTGATTTCAACCATAAGAAAGAATTTAGTTTAACCCGTTCAACAAGAATAAAAAGATTAGAGCCGTATTTTGGAATACACAGTTGTTCCTTTCCTTCCAAAGCACTCAAACAGAGGCAAACCAAATTATTTTCATAAATGTATGAGTGAATCTAGGCAGCCTCACCATAGAAGTGAATTGAATGAAAGGTTGTCTGATGTCACCAGGAGAAACCGAAGAAATATGTAACCAATGCTAAACATAACACCAAAGAGAGCTGAATATGTCACAATATAAAAACAGGTGTGTTGCCGTTTCAAAACCTCCACAACCTGAAATGCAAGTCGTGTCTATAGGTTAAATGACATGCCGCCGCACCAAATTATCTTTTGTAGGAAGTCTATTGCGGAGAAGACGCCAAACGAACAGAGACACCTTTGACGGAATGTGCTTTTGCCAGACATCGTCGACCAGAGTCCTATCCAAAGGCTCACCGGAAGTGGTAAGAAAGCGATATGCTCCCTTCACCAAATAATCGTGAAGAGGATCTAACAACCAATGCCAAACGTAATGAACATTTTTCTGCAAAACAGTGTTGTGAAGTAAAACAGACACTCCCTCTCACTCTCCTCCTCCCAAGCAATCAGACGACGACGCCACACCCTCTCCCCTCCCCCAACCGCACATATAACCCTCCTCACCTCCGCCACCGAACACTCCTTATTCACAGCTAATTCATATAGGCGGGGAAATTTAATTTTCAACGGAATTTCCCCCACTCATATGTCTTTCTAGAACAAAGTATCATTGCCATCTCCTACAACCCGACGAATGCTATTATCAAACCACCTCCTGGCACCCTCTCCCACCTGACCGCCACCAAGCCGAACAATGGCTTCCACCCTCTGTCAACCGTCCTCATCCTCACCGTAACGGGCTTTCAAAACTCGATACCACAACCCCTCCTTCTCCACCAACATCCTCCAACACCACTTCCCCAACAAAGATAAATTAAAAGCTCCCACCCTCCTCACCCTCAACCCTCCAACCTCCTTCGGAGTACAAATAGACTCCCATTTTATCCAGGCTATTTTCCTATTATCCTCACCACTCCCCCAATTTTTTTTAAAAAAAAAAATAGATTCAATAGAAGAAAGTATAACTGTAGGGGCTTTGAAAAAGGAAAGAAAGTAAACTGGAAGAGAAGACATGACAAATTTCAGAAGAACCAGGCGGCCACCGAAGGAGAGGAACTTGTGGTTCCACGACGACAGGCGAGAGACTATACAATCGACAACAGGTTTCCAAAAAGAAAGTTTCCTAGAATACCAATAGGCAAACCCAGATAAACAAAAGGAATCGATCACCGACGACAGTTCATCACCAAAGCCGCCTCTGACAACCAATTTTCTGAAATATTTACACATGTCAGCATGCTTTTGTTGAAATTAACTTTCAATCCCGAAATCTCCTTAAAAAGAAGCAACAACGCTCTCATGGTACGCACATTCTGCAACTCTTTTCACCAATAATGATAGTATCATCCACGAACTGAAGGTGTGTTAGCCGCACCTCACCAAGTTGCCCAACTCCATACCCTCTAAACAAGTCCGCCCCCACCACATCATTCATTAGAACATTGAACCCTTCAGCAACCAAAAGGAAAAAGAACGGAGACAAAGGGTCACCCTGACAAAGTCCCCTCTCAATAGGGAACTCCTCTGTGGGACAACCGTTCACTAAAACCGACGATGTTGCCGTTCCAACACATTCAGAAATCCATTTCCGCCAAATTTTTGGAAAGTTCATATTAGCCATTACAGAGTCCAGATACTTGAAGTCGACCGAGTCGTACGCTTTTTCAGAATCCAGTTTGAACAAAAGTAACTCCTTATGCATACGCCTTGCTTCATCAACCACTTTGTTAGATATTAAAATACCGTATAAAATTTGCTTTCCTTTGACAAAAGCATATTGAGATTCAGAGACCACACATCCCACAACTGAACGAAGTCTATTAGAAAGAACTTGAGCAAGGACCTTATACAAACACCCAACCAGAGAGATAGGCCGAAAATCATTAAGCTGATGCGGACTGGTCACCTTCAGGATTAAAGCTATAAAAGTAGAATTCAAACCTTTAGTCAATTTCTCGTTTCTATGAAATTCCACCAAAAATCTCAAGAAATCATCCTGCAATAAGTCCCATAATTCTTTTATGAACCCAAATCTGACACCATCAGGACCCGAACTCTTATAACTATCACAATCCCAAACTGCCTGTTTCACTTCCTCGCGGGTGAAGGGTTTTGTTAAATTTCCCGCCTCAACCCAAGATAGCTTTCGAAAATGAAGACCCTCCACCCCCGACTGACCTGCCCCAATAGACTTAAAATGAGTGGGAAAATGACTGAAAACAGCTGCACGAACATTATGCACCCCTTCCACACTAACACCATCGACAGACACCATATTTATAGCATTTTGACGTCGTTGATTAGACATACAACCATGAAATTTTTTGGAGTTAGCATCCCCTTCCAGTAACCAGTTCATTCTTGATTTTTGCCAATTAATACTTTTCTGTAATCGAGCCATGGAATGCAAATTAACAGACAACTCATGAAGCTCATCCACCTCCTCTCCCGAAAGCGCTGACATCTCTACTTTAGCATCTAAAATTGAAATTTTATTTTTAACCTCCATCATCCGACCATCCGTATTCTGAAAATGGTGTTGATGCCACTCCTTTAAACTGAATTTCATCAACTTAAGCTTCTGCTTTAGAACAAAGTTTCCCCATCCTTCACAAGTAAAAGTGCCCCATTTAGCTCGGACAAAGTCTGCATAACCAGGAAAATATGACCAACATGTGAGCATCCTAAGCGGACGGGGCCCCCAATTAGCCTCATCGACATGTAACAACAAGGGAACATGATCAGAGAGGCTCCGTTGATAAGCAACCTGAATACAGTTTGGCCACTTATCGCACCACTTGTTTGACAACAAGAACCTGTCCAGTCTACTCATTGAAATCCCATCACCTCGATACCACGTAAATAACCGACCACAAATGGGCAAATCAATAAGCTAACAGTCATCAATGAAATTATTAAATAAGTCTGCATCCACCTGTCTGAAAACCGTACCTCTTCCTTTCCTCTCATATCTATACGCAAAAAGACAATTTTGTAATAGACACATATAACTGTGAGAACTTTATTACTCCAACAATTTTTCTTGATACCTCCATTTTTTAGTACTTAAATGGGTCTCACATATACACATCACTCATTTATAATTTTTCAATAGTAATATTTTTTTTAGTGGTGAAATAAAAATAGTTGAGGGATCAAACTCGCGACCTTAAAGTAGTTCAAAATAACTTAAACCGTTGCAATGCGTGTGATCCACATAAATCCCCCTAATCCAGCACCCACACACACAAATGTCTTAAGTGGGATTCATTAATCATCTATCAATAACTCTATATCATTACACTTGAATATTCTAACATTAAAAAAATGTGGATCTCATTTAAGATTGGAGGTCTCATAATTGAGACCTTGTTCCTATTAGGTACTCAAAATAATTCTTCCCAAATGGAGGTACCTAATTGGTATCAAGTCTTAAAAGGGAGAAATCCCCATTGGAAATGGTCTAGTCCCCCAATCGGAGGACTGATATTTGTGTTAAGTTAAAATAGGAGGATCAAAAGTGCATTTAAACCTTAATATATTTAACAATCGATGTATTATCTAGTATATCAGATTCATCATTTCTTCAATGAATATAAAAAATAGTTTTTGTTTATAATAAAGATCAGGTTGTATAGGAAAATGTTAGGCACTTGTTGAAGAATGATCAAGAGAGAGAATATTAATCCTACCATGTGTAACTAAATCTTTTTAGGTTAGTGTTCTACGATGAACCTCTGTTTATTTCGTTGGATATTTATTTTATTTAATGTCATTTATATTTTATTTATTTTCTGTTCGCTATTAAGTTTTATTAGGTGTAATTTATTTCAAAGGATCGTAACCCTAGGTTGTGACAAGGCCTAATATTGATATTACTATCTTGAAGCTTATATATTGATATTTATATCTCGTATATTAATATCTATCTATCTAGGAAGTAATTAGTTAGTAACTAGCGAAAGATACCGAAAGTGAGTTGACCATAGTAGTAAGTACTTAGGAGGCGATATTAATAATATTGAGTAAAATCTGCTAAACCTAGGAAGTAACTAGTTTATAATTAAGGAAACAAGTGACTCCGAGGAGTAAACCTAGTAGAACCATTCTTCTAAACCCTTGGTAAGGTAGACGCTGATTAGGTTGCCTGTTTGTAGATTTACCAAGACTTAAGGAAGAGTATGTTATGAGTGTCCTAAGACGCATAGATGGACTGACCTACAGGAACATTGGTCTTCATTACCTTTGGAAATCTTGGAATGTCAATATAAAGTCTATGTTTCAATTACCTTTGAGGTGGTAAGACCCTTCACATAAGGATCACCGTGTGACTAGCAGGTGCAACCAAACATTGAAGGGATAGAGCGAAATCAAATGAGATAGTATAGACCCTGCACGTAAGGATCATCGTGCGATCAACAGGTGCAGCTTGTCAGCCGGTTAGGTTAGAAACCTCCCAACGGCTTCATCACTTGTATAGTCTACTTAAGATAAATAAACACAACATGACTGTTACTTAATATCCAATAAATAAATAGGGGGAATTCGAAGAATCCTAACCGCTACTTACTTTTCTGCAACCTAAAACAGGTAACTTGTTCTGTTGCAAACAGATAAAAATTGCAATCTCTAACCTTTAACTCTTTTATTTTTATCGTCAAAACTAAAATAAGTAACGAGAATTGTTTGGATGAAACGACAATCTCTGTGGATACGATACTCTACTTCATCACTTTATTACTTGGTAAACGATTTGGTACACTTGCCTAATCCACATATCACTTGGGATCAGGTTTAATGAAGATATTTCTTGCTTGGTTTGGACTCGAAAGGGTCGGTAAAGCTATTGCTTTTGTTGCAGGGGCTATTGGTTCTTGAATCTTTCTGTGTTGACAGTCGATTCATACACCATTCTCGAGTTTCACTATAATCAAGTGTGGACCTGGTTACTTTGGTTCGTCAATTATTCCAGCTTTTTACACATCTCTTTATTTTGCAATCCTGATTTTGGGTCCCGCTGGGTTGTGTAGATGTGTAATTTTTCTGCAAGATCTTTGGATTCATCACTAGATTTCGTCTAGTTAGCTATTATATTATATACCACTTTTTGGTATTCATGTTGTATTACCCTCTTAAGGATGATGTGTGGTTGTTGGGTCGGGTTGATGTCCCCTTAGCTTTTGCACTTCCTTTTTCTTTTATTTAATATTTATTTTCGCTACCTAAAAAAAAGAAGAATAATTATCTATTACAAATTCATAAGACTTGTAGTTTGGATAAGATAATTAATACATACTTATCTTGAAAAGAGAATTAATCTTGACTTATTTTTCTAGAATACAAACTTTAAATATTTAGTTATTCCCAAATAATTCATTATGGCTCTCGAATTGTGAGTTTCAGGATCAAATCACATTCCAACTTTCCCTAAATTACAGGGAAACTCGCGCCTATATATACATGATGTCTAAGTTAGTGAAAAAACACCTTTTCATGAGAAGACGAAGGCAGAAACGCGGTTTCGGTAATTGATGAGCAACTGGAGCCATTCGGGAGCCAAGGAATCATCCAACAATGATCCTTTTCTCATTTTTTTTTCATATTCATTTGTGAACTATGAGTAGTTAATCCTTTCTTGCTTGGGTCATGAAATAGGAACTTCTCCATAATTATTTGATCATATAACTTTAAATTATATTATGAATTTTAGTTTATTACTTTGCTAATTTATTCGGTTAATATTGTTACTAATGCTTTTTATGCATTTTTGTGTACTTAATTGACGTTCTTAAACTTTCAATGATCATGGGCTCACCTAAGACATTAGGGAGCAGTAACCGTTGAAGAGAGTTAGGGATAAATGCAGTGGCCTAGCTATTTTGTTCAAATGTCTTAAAATCAAGTGATAAGTTCACACTGGATTCAAAATTTGTAGTTACCTAACAAGTCCAGGGAAGGAAAACTAACATATCCTAGTCACATTTCTCTCTCTTTCTTAAGGAAATCAAGTCAATTGCAACCCCCTGGTTACATAAATCCTAATCATCGTCATCATAGTTGTTAAGTTGAAAAAACTCAATCTATGTGGAGACGAGCTTTATAAATATTACTACTTGTTGGCACACAAGTACAATTGCTAGATTTTTGTCATCATATTGTCTTAGGTGAGTTCGTAACCTTTGAAGGTTTGAATGAGCGTCAAAACTCTTGTCACAAAGGCAGTAATATAATACGTATAAAACAATTACATATTGAACGATTAAAATTAGGTCAAACCCCAAAAATATGGGTAATAATCATTGAGACCTAGACAAGTCTATGAACATCCTCAAACGCATAAAAAAACATTATATAGGGGTAATAATCATTGAGACCTGATCAATTATTGAAGTGTCTTTAAATTTTAATATGAATAATAATACAGTTGTTTTATCCAATTCTGTAACGATAACTAATGTGACTATTTTATGATTTATGCATCGTTACATTTTTTATATAACAATTTGTGATATATGATCTTACCCCCACTAGTAGAAGTTTATGAATATGTCACTGCATTAATGCTCATCCATAGATTTATTTACAAAACTCAACTAAAACTAATGAAAACTTGCTACAATGACTCTAAATTGACTCATAAACAATGTCAAAAACACTATATAACTTACAGTCATCAAGTAGACATGATGGAAATGAGAGAAATTGTAAGAAAAGAATTGTTATTTATTTATATTAAGCCTATGTCATCTATTTATATCGGATTTTTAAAACATTGTCTGCCAACCATCGGGAAATACAAAATAGGACATTTGTTTTCATTGTATAGTTTGTTAGTTTTTTTTTTTTTTAACTAGGATATTACAAAATATACCCTACCACTCTATAAATAGCGACCATAGTTTTTTTTTCCTTCAAAAACAACAATAGTTTTTCTTTTTAAAGGAAAATAACGACAATAGTTGTTCCTTAAAAATAAAAATAGTTGTAGGACTTTTTTTTTTTTTTTTGACATAAAAGCTTTGTACCATCAAAAGTTGTGAACGAGCTTGTTAATTGTGAATAGGTTTGTTGAATAAAATTAGGATGTTTTAGAGATGTTTTACGGATTTCTATTCATAGATCATAGATTATATAAAAAACGAAAACAGAGGTAACGAAGCTATTTATCAAATTAGGGTTTAGGGTTGAAAGTTGCTGCAACTGCAACGCATACCATACGATAATAGTTACGTTTCAATCCAATCTCAATGTCTGATGTTCTGCAGATTGAACAACATCCATGCACACGTCATTTCGATGACACCTCGGTGATTTTACCTGAAGACCTCATCCTCGAGATCCTTCGGAGGCTTCCTGTAAGATCTCTCCTGCAGTTAAAGTGTGACTGCAAATCATGGAAAACACTGATCTCGGATTCCCAATTTGCAAAAAATCAACTTCGATTCTCAACAGAAAATCCAAGCATAACCCATCATCAATTGGTCTTAAATCAGAGATTGTTACTTATCCTTTGAAGCAATTATTCGAAAACTCATCAACCAGTCGTGTTAGTTTATTCGAAATTCCATCAACCCGTCGTGTTAAAACTGTTAGTTTATTTGGCGTTATGAGGCACGAATATCGTATTATAGGTTCATGCAATGGGTTGTTGTGTCTGTTCGATAGCCGTCAACTTTGTGTCAAACTGTGCAACCCTTGTATGAGGTTGAAATCCAACAAATCTCCAAAAGCTTTTTGGCTTGATTGGGTGATCAAGTATTATGGATTTGGCTATGATCAAGTTAATGATAATTACAAGGTGCTAGTAGTTGTGCAAAATAAGGATGATTTGAGGGAAACTTTCACCAAAATATATACCTTTGGTAAAGGTTCTTGAAAAACCATTCAGAATTTCCCCTATACTCCCACTAGTTCGTTAGGGAAATTTGTTGGTGGCACTCTGAATTGGATAGTTGAACAAAGAGGTGATGGTTCTAATCAAAACGTGATTCTTTCCTTTGATTTGGAGAAGGAAACTTATCGGGAAGTGTTGTTGCCTCAAAATGATGGCGAGAATGCGTGTACACGACGCAAGCTGTGTGTTTTGAGTAATTGTCTTTGTGTGTGTGACACTTTTGCCTCTGAAAAAATTGATTGGGTTGTGTGGCTGATGAAAGAGTACGGAGTTGTTGAGTCATGGACTAAATTGATGATCATCCCTCATGGGAAGTTCACGTTGAATCTTGCTATTGTTAAGCCCTTGTTCATTTCAGAAAATGGTTTTGTTCTTCTATTAAACAAATTCTTTTCCCAACTGATCTTATACAACTTAAATAGTGGTGAGTTGAGTTATCCTTTGATAAGAAACACATGTGGATTTGATGTACACATTTATTGTGAGAGTCTGGTATCACCTCGATGGTAAATCACATACATAGATGTGCATCTCTTTTTAATTATAAGTAATATTTATGGTTTGCAGTGATCTTCTTTTCATTTATGATTAAATTAGAACCTTGTTATGTAACCAAAAAAAAAAAAGAACCTTGTTAAGGTTCTCATGTCCCTCTTAGTTATTATTATTAAGTATCATGTATTGAATAAAAGCATTGAATATGCCTGTATCATTGACAAGTGAAGGGGTTATGGCGTTCATTTTTACATCACTTTCATTCTTTTTTATATTTCTGTTGTGCCTTTTTTGTCAAAAATGATTTGCCCTCCAATTTTATGTACAGTAATATTTAAATGTTCAATGACATCCAAATGAAATTCGTTGTTTGGTCTTGCTATGAGTTTGACGACTTTATCTCTATCTCTCTCCTAATCAATAATTCTCTCTCTTCAAAATGTTTTTTTATCTATCATTTTCTCTCATTTAAAATACACTTAACTCGCTAAAACTCAAAGTCTCCCAAGTATTTTCCGTCTTTTTGCACGAAATAAATCACATCAAGATTTCAAAAGGCTAGACTTGAGCATAAAAAATAAGTCTATGACAGACCACATGACAAGTTTAGGCCTATAACATCGACTTTAAAAAAAGCCATCGTTTAAGCATGAAATAACGGTTGTGCATATAATGAAAAATTGTTTAGTTTGAAGAGTTTAATTTATATACACCGTGAGTGTACACAAATTTTACACATGCATTCAATGATGTGTTATCATATCATTTAATGAGTTAAAACATGTGACTTGTCATACCTCATTAATTGATGTGGTAACACATCATTGGAACTGATGTAAAAATTTTGTACACTGACAATGTATATAAATTAAATGATCATGCTAACCTAGAACATTTGTTGAGGTAACCAAAATTAGTAGCTTTGCATTTGAAACGGCAATTTTATAACTTTTGAAAAGTTTACTTGACCACTTTTTACCACTTTTCAACATAATATTTCTATTTTTGTTTCCTTAACCAATGTCTTAAGGGCACTTTTTACCATTTTCCTAAATTAAACTCTTAGTTTGAATTATAAAAAGTGAAAGCCATTAAATAATGTATGTATTTTTTGTAAATGATTAAGTTTTAAAATGTTTGAAGTTTCTATTGAAACTATTATTTGTATTCTAAATTTATTATGTTTTTTTTATGATAAAAAATTAGGATGAGAGGATATTACACGAGTCCAAAGCAAAGAAGACGTTTAAGGAATCATCGGATCCAAGCCATGTCTTCTTATTACTAGAGAGAAAAATAATAGAACGAAATAATAAATAGTTACGGTTATTATAAAAAAACACACAAAATTTAATCAAAAATAACAAAATTTATTTGATTTTTTGGTATGTGTAAATTTCTAAAAAAACGAAAGTATTGTGAAACGGAGTGAGTAATAACTATGACGAATCATTTTAATTTCATTCTGTATCATTATTTACGTTGGCCATATTTATCAATTTTACATATTTAAAAAAGAAATAACCTCATTGAATTACAAAGTACAGTATTTATTTGAGTTTCTAGGCTTATTAAATTACTAATAATGATTATTTATGATTTTGAAAGCATGAACTGATTCAACACAATTTGAAATAAATATATGGAAATTAATGAAATGAGATCCAAAGGACATTGCAAACTAGTTTTACGCTTAATCAAATTAAATTCAAAATGGTAGTGCAAAACTACATTGACGAAGACGAAGTATCCTCATTTTGTTACCATTTTTTGTGATGTTTATGTTCAAGTCAGAGTGTGCAGAGTTTAGCTCAGCCGACACAAGCTAGTTTGCTAAACCTTCGATTATTTTTTTTATACTGTGCCCACTATATATTCGTATGAAAAATTCGTACCTATAGGCTATATAACATAGTAACCCTATACAGTCAATTATTCTCGCCTCTTGAGATTACAATATACAATAAGGAAAATGTGTTCTTAAAAAATAGAATAACGAACAATTTGTGTGCATGTGAAATTGTGAATACAATGCAAACTATCTCATGCTAATCCAAATCACTAAGTGAGGAGTTAGATGTACGAGAGATGCCTCTATTACAAAAGGTATGAGCTTTACGCATAGGCAGAACGTAGAAAACATATTCAACTGAAAATCATAGATCAGAATAAATTTCCTTGCTCACAATTCTCAATTCAAAGTGCAAGGAATCGCATCCCTTTGCACTAAACCAGTGCATTTGTCGGTTAACAATAAACATATCATGACATTATCTGACATCTCAACCCCTGCAGATCGGGTATCCCACTGAGCAACCCTAGGCTCCTCCCGCAGTTGTTGAAATGGTAGACTCTACAGTGCAACTGTCTCAAAGCACTTCATCATCTTCAGCGACTGGTTCCTCCTCTATGTTTAGTGACGTAGCAATGAATATACCGAAAAATAGAAAAGATATGATCAACGTTATCTTGTAACAAGGAATCAAAAGCAGACCATGTACTGAGATTTTCCATGTAAAATATTTTGTACCCCGGCCCAGGAGTACGGTGAAGTGATTACAAAACTAGGGGCAAAAATAAACGATCAAGAAATTGACAATGTACAAGATTTATTCATTACCTACAGACTCCTCCACCCTAAAATTTGTGGAGCCTGCGGTTTTGAAATGAGGTTTGGAAGGGAAAACAAAAACTGAGTTTGAAGAGTTTGAAGGCTGATATGCTGCTGAGTATCTCGCAGATGTCATTGAAAATCTAGGTAACTGTTGCATGCCTGAGGCAAGTGGGACAAGTTTATAACTGACAATGTGTTCAGATTTTGGAAGAACATATACAGTGTCATTATGATACCCACATAACACAAAACTTTGTGCATCTGCCAATGAGTATTTGATTTCTTGCAGCAATTGTGTCTGGTTCAAAATTCTGATACAGTATGTGAAGGGATCTCCCAAGATTGCATAAGGGGGACATTCCATACTCACAATCAATGGCGGTAACTCCACATTCTTATCCGGCAGTTTTTGTTTAGTCACAACCCAAGAAGACAATGTTGTGGTAGAAGCAGATTTCTCATCAACCCCCAAGTCCCTCCTCCATCTCAAACACACAGTTCCTAGTCTGAGCTTTGAAATGTTCACATTGGAACTGACTGAAAATACTTTCTTGAACTCTTCCCCTGGAACTAGAAGTGCGGGTTTTGAAAGCTCTTCACTTCCATGTTGTATGGAACACGTCCTTTCAACACCATCCTCTTCCTCTACAGAAAGGGACTTCAACCTTAGTGGAACCTCAGTGCAGTTCTTCGCACTAACAATGAGCACAGTCTTTTGGTTCGAGGGCAGTGATTCTGGCTGATCAGACTCTGAGGCTTGCTTGTTCTGTTCAGAGTCCGAGGTTTGCTTGTTCTTAGTGAGTAACAATGGGTCTCGTCTGAATGGCATCAAGTAATGGTGGTTAATAACAATAGCGGTGGTCCCTTCAATTTGCAAGTTCTTATGGACATGGACCGTCTGTGCATTTGATTCACCACTACCACTATTTGGAGTATAACCCAAAGATACATAAAGCATGATGGGTTTAGGTCGGTGCCACTTAATTTCTAATCTGCATGACCAAGAATCCCCATTTTTAATAAAGGGAACAGAAATTAATCCAAATGACTGTTGTATTTTCTTTATATTATCTGAATCTAATTGAGAATCATCTTCCCCTTCTGGTCCAGATATACCAAGCAGCTGAACATGATGGCTGTCCATAGAATATGGCTCGGAGTCTCTTGGACTAAACAAGCCACCTCCCTTCACATCAACAAGATTGATCTTCAATTCACCAGAGTAGACATCATGGCCTTTGGAGACCAATGTTACAGGTACCAGGAAAACCTCTCCCACTAGCGCAGGACCTGAGGCACCAAGACACAGATCTACCTGTGGATCTGGTTCTTCCACTTGGGTAGACTTCTGGCCAGAGAACACAAGAACTGCATCTTTTATGGGAACAGTTTGTATACAATCCTCCAATGTCCAGAGAGGTAAGCTATCCAGTGAAGCAGGACTTTCAGCTCTGCAGCAGATTGTGAAGTGTGATCCAATTTTCGCAATAACAGACAGGCATTCAAGCTTTCCACTTTGATCTGAAAAATGATATAGTGACTCAAATTACAATCAAAATAAAATGCATAAAGTGAACGCAATACTTCTAATAGCAATAGATGTGCATGTGTCGATGTGGACACAAGTTAGGTTAGATCATACTTTTGAACCACGACAATAATAGACAGAACGTGCTGAGAGAGAAATCTGATAAATAAATCCATAAATTTTTTGAGAGAAATACAACAAAATTGCATGAACAGCAGAATTTAAAGAATAGAAGATCTGGATGGGGAGTATCAGATGAATAGAAACTTCGAATGTATGTGCCTAGTTTAATTGCTTATAGAAACATTTAAAGATGTACTGGTTAAACATGTCAAGGGTATCTGACTTACCAGATTGGATATTATAGGTCAACCGTAGCCATTTATTAGATACAAGCAAAAGAGACGGTGCTCTTTCTGTTCTCTGCTGTTGAGTATCACTGCCTTCTACAGATTGATGTTTTTGGGCATTTGTTATGAAGAAATTACAAGAAGATCGGTTGAACTGGATTTCTAATTGATCAATCTCAACAGTAAGGGGTAAGTGGGAAAGAAGTGATACTGTTATCAAAGTTGAGGCTCCAGGCTTGATTGTCTGTTCATGGAAAGCAACAGACACAAGCATGACCAACCTAAGCGGACTGACAAGATCAACCTCAAGCTGAACTGATTCATCGGCAGTAATCTTGAGATTACTAGAGTCTTCACTCTTTGTAAACACTGAAGCATCACCAACAAGCTCAAAAACCTCCTTGTGTACAACTTCTCTTTGCCTTAGATTTGCCGGACCAGCTGGACCAGTGTCTCTCTGGACACCGGTATCGGATGATATTGGGAGTGCGGCCATTTCAAGGGAATACTCCACAAAATCTTTAATAGTACCATTTTTCCGTGAGCACTCTCGCAAGTAACCCAGGACCTCCCACAATAAAGTTACCCATCCCTCTTTTCTGTATAGACTAGCAATACTATCAAAAATCTGCTTTGCGTTGACAATATCACCTTCAGCAAAATATTCTTTGGCCATCTGGAACCCACAAAAGGAACTCATCCTCTGAATTTTAATACCACTGTAAGATTCATAAGCTTTTCTTAGAAGAGCAATAATTTCAAGAGAATCTCGGAACCTTTTTCCTTCAGAAACAGTATAATGGGTGTACTCTTCATCAGTGAGACTGCATATCCAAATGGAAAACAATGATTTAAAATTTAAAAGATAATACATGACAATATCAGCTTTATTACTATTCAATTATGACTTACGGTAGCATATCAACATTATCCCCTTCCTCAAGTAACCGAGCAAACTGACCGACATACGCAGAAGGAACAACTGAATCAGCACTGCTGTCAACCTCATTGGGAGTTTCTGACATTGAGATTGCAAGCTCCAGTGCTGACCTCTTTTCACTCATGTAGTGAGCTGCCAACTGTTTCAGAGAATAAATCAAGAACACCCGTTGAAATTTAGACCGCCTGAACTAATAGACAAAACAACTTTGCCCACACAAATATGTAAAGATAACAAATTATTAGATTATCATAGAAACAACATGTATGTTGCGAACAGAAATGTGACTGCAAGTGTTATGCCAAGGCAGAGCAACCCACATACAGGCAAAGTAATCAAAATTGGACCACACATTGAATCGGTATAGGTCCCATTCAAGGTTCAAAGGTCTAACCGGGGTCGGACCAGTAATAGTATGTATATATAGAGAGAGGAGGGATATTGACTCCAAGAGTAAGTCTATAAACTTACTCCAAATCCTGACCTTTAATTTAAATATCAATTAATGGCTGAATAATAATTGCTATTGTGAGGTTGATTTATTTTCTCTACGGAAAAACAAGGTGAAAAACGATTGCTGCAAAACATGCGGAAATTTGAAACTCCATTGATAGTACCCACAAGTTTTTTTTTTTGTTAGATTAAACGTTTCCTTCCCCTTTTCCACCCAATAGTTATTTATTTTTTATTTTTTTGAGATTGATTTAAACCCCATTGATACCCAAGATCATTCTAATTTACAATCCACTAACTCCTCTTCAAATTATCAATTATATAAACGATTCCACATTATCTCAATTCTTTATTATTTTAACGGTTTTATAAAAAATTGATTTTCCAGATCTTTCTTTCATTGTATATGCCACCACAAACCCTACAAATTCTACGATATTGAAAGAGATGAAAGAAACTATTACAATTTCAAGGAAAAATTAACGAAAGACTACTATGGTTTGCATCATAGAAAAATGATTTCAAATCATGGAATAGAGTTTGATTGGGAACGGCCACCACAATACTCAACACCTTTGAAGGTTTTGG
>Ga0315915_1005400_pt1 | contig 15934 bp, 14 predicted proteins | sample MpolbnodulesMG_FD_207738 | JGI IMG/M metagenome (GOLD analysis project Ga0315915, IMG submission 207738) | Medicago polymorpha root nodule microbial communities from Los Angeles, California, United States - branched nodules | ecosystem: Host-associated > Plants > Roots > Nodule | place: USA... | reverse complement strand
CTTGTAGAGTCTTGCAATCACCAATCTAAGGTAAGGGTAGGACTAACATTCTCTAATCTTAGGTTATGTAATTCTGAAATTGAATTTAACATGTAGTTTGTCGTTGTTATTGTGAATTTGAGGATTAAGGTTTGAAAATTGGAATTGATCGTAGAACATGTAGAAATTGGTTGTTAATAAGTGTAGAAAGTCCATAGAATTGTATATAATTGATGTTCAGATTATAGAACCATCACAGGTTGAGTTTCCTATCAAATTTGGGATTGAGTTGGATGAAAATTGGATTTTTGGGGTGAAAAATCGCACTTCCCGACAGAAACCTGTCACAGTTCGCCACTGCGAGTAGTCTGCTCGCCACGACGAGCTACAACGTGAAAGAGAGCAGTGTTTGCTCGCCATCCACTCGCCACGGCGAACGATAGTGTGGCAGAGAGTAGTGTTTGCTCGTCACTGTGAGTAAGCTAGCTCGCCACTGCAAGTGAGTCCGCCCGCGAGGCAAGTTGTTCAGTAACAGTGCACCTTTTTTATGTTCTTGCGTCGTTTCCACGTGTCTCTGTTTTGGATTAGTCTTTGGTGTGTACATGAGAGTCTTAGGTAATGTTGTCAGTTTCAAAAGGCTTTGTTTAACATGAATAATTAGAGTTATGGATTGTTATATGAATGTACACATTGATGAATTATTATAGGAGTGCTTATGTTAATTGATATGATGCTATATGATGTTGCTCATAGATGATGAATATTATGGAATTATATTGTGGAGTCGTTGTTGTGTCGTTGTTGTCGTTGATGTCGTCAAGTCGTTGATGTTGTACGTTGTTGTTGTATAAGTTGTTGAGTCCATGCATACTCATATAAAGTTGGGGGCTCATGCCCTGTTGAATGTTTAATCATTCAAACCACGTTGATTTGAGAGCCTATGCTCTACACATTGATTTAGGAGGTGATGCTCCACACGTTGATTTTAAGAGCCATTGCTCTACACGTCGAATTGAGAGTCTATGCTCTAACACGTTGATTGGTACCACATGCATACTGCATAGTCAAGTTGTTGTTGTGTCTTTGCATTGTCGTCGTCGTCAGGTTGTTGAGTCGTTGTCCTTGATTTAATGCCAAGTAGAAATCATTGAACAATATGTGAAGTAATTATTATTGCTTAGTTAAAGTTGTTTATGTTGTTAAATTACATTGATGAATTATATACTTATTATTATTGAATGTGAAATCTCACTCCTTCTGTTTGAATGTTGCCTCTACGTGGGTAACGTGCAGATAACCAGGATTAGCTGCTGATGTGAGTTGACTCTCTCGTGTGTCGTTTTAGGGTCGCGGTGATACGTAACGGGATGGGGATGTTTTGTTTTGTTTCCACTGTTGCGTATTATTTTTGAACTAGGTTGTTGAACCTTTTGAATTGAGATTTTCATTAGAATTGTTTATGTTGAGGCCGTAGTGCCAAAGTTGTTGAATAATGAACTAAATTTTCCGCTGCGATGTTTTGTTAAAGTGGTTTTAATAAATAGTAACTTTACTCTATTTATACTTAAAATGTAGTGTGGAATTCCGTTTTACGTTGAATACTCTGATTTATATGTATTATTTACATTGTTGGGAAAACGGGGTGTTACAGAATCAAAGTTAAAATGTCACCTTCTTGCATGTAGATTAGGAGAGAAAGGCAAGAAGTTTGTTGCTGACCTCACAAAGAGTTTGGTACAGCTTAAGACCAAATACAAGATATTAAATTTTCATAATAATAACACATATAAATCACCAATTTAGAATGATAGATGAATTATTCACCATTAACATTGTTGTAATATTTAAAATTACAGTTTGTCTACTCTTTAAAAAAAATATTACAGTTTTATCTACAATTCCTAATGTCGTTTTCTCCATCTTGTTGACTTAATTGAGTTTTGAACCAAGGTTACTCTTGATGATAACTTTTTGGTGAATACTCAAAGGAATACACTGCAAGGGTTAGAAATTATTATGTTTTTTACTATCATTACCAATATATTTTTTGCATCACAATTATAGTTTATCTAATAATCTTCATAGGACTCTTGCTATGTGTTTCTTACTACTATCAAGTGCATTCTCAATAAAGAAAGTTGGGCATATACTGCATGTGTTTGTACTAAGGTTTTTTTACGAGGATTCAAGAATGTTTTATTGTGAAAAACATGTTACAAGGGTTTCCCCAAGGTTTTATTATATTTTTTTATATTTTTTTAAATTTTAGTTTACTCGTTGAATATGTACTCTTTTACATAATACTAAAACTTTGTGTTGGTACCTAATTAAGATCTGAGTGATGAATAATTATGATTGTGCTGCATTGGTAATTTTTTACCGAGATACAAGTTTGCTTTTCAGCAAAAGTTGTGCTCAAATGCTTGAAATTGCACATGATATATAGAATGTTTCCACTTGAAATTTATGGATTGATTGATAGGATCGTGGATTGATTGAATTGAATGCTTTTTAGCAAATAGTTTAAGGACAAATAGGCCAACGAAGAGGAAGTGTTTGTCAAGAATGTTAATGTAAGGTCTTGGACGAGAGATCAATTTGAGTGGAGAGATCAATTTGAGTAATGAGATCACTATTTCACAAACGAAATGAGATTCATAGAGGTTACAATCTCACCGATATTTTAGTAGATCAAATTTCATTTACTTTACATGAAGGATTGTTGGATATTTTAGCTTATAATTTATTTTAAAGTTATATTATTGTTTCAACTGTATTTTAAAGAGTTAATAATATTATTATATATAAATTTCCTTCAAAAAAATATTATTATATATAAATTATATGTTCACAATTTGTGACCGGGTCAAACATGCATGCTGCAATTTACTTGGTCTTCTACTTTAAGGGATTTATGGTAAATCAATCCTAATAATTAGACTTTTGATTTTGCTTATAAAGTACACCTATTAAGTCTAGCATATAAAAGGAAACGAATTACAAGAGGGAAGAGGGAGTTGCATTAGGGTTTTAAGCCGTAGATTATTAAAAAACAAATATACTTTTAAAATATTTATGTGTAAATTATAAAGAGTATAGTTCCCTTGGCCATTCATAAAATTGTTCACGAAACCTCTATCCACATGTGATGGTATTAAAAAGTGATTGTTGTATCGTGGAGAGTACTATGAGACAAACCACATCAGATAACTTACCTATGCAAGCGAAATATTATGAAGTTCAATACATTTGCACGCTTTGGTCAAATTCAATAAGTTTACTCCCTCTTTGTTCTATTTGTTTGGATTTGTATTAAATTGATATATACTTTAAATTATTCTCTAAACAAATACTCCAATATAATGTTAAAGAATATTGACCAAGCAAATGATTTGTGCAATGCAACATGTTTGCAAGTCAATATACTTGCAAAAATGTTATAAGAGCAATTGTAATAATTGGTAAAAATATCGATGACAAAATTCTTATTCCAAGGATGGATCTGGTGCCTTCTAACTCTCAATTGACATATAAATTTTAAAGAAGACAATTTCTTATTTCTCTTTCGTTTGTTATGACTATTAATAAAAGTCAAAATTAATCACTTCGAAAGGTTGATATGTACTTAACATATTTTAACATAAGACCAATTTTATTTTTTTTTTTGAAATGGAAATTTGTTCTCGTCGGATAAAATGCAAGAAGCATTAACCGCGGAAGAAGGAAAGGAATACATAATTGGTCCCGCATATATACGACAAACCAAACAAAGAGAAACCACCGCCAAATATGAGGCGAAACTATACAAGCTAAAAGAAATCGCACGCATAGCTTAGCCTCACCACCAAGATAGGAACAAGAACACCTACTGAAACCAACCAAACAGCCGCCCATCCTACCAAAGGCACGCACACCCGAAGGACAAGAGAGAAAACTGCCAAAAACCAGAACAGCAGAGAGGAATCAGCGCGCCTTCAGCCTGCTGTTAACAGAAAACAGACAGGATCCCCTGGACAGCAGAACCAGCACCTCGAAACTGCTACACACACGCCTTTACCTTACCAAGACAAAAAATTGGATTTCAACACCATTCGTAATAGAGACACATCGGGATATTCATTCTTTCTAACATCCAACGCCACGATAACACCTTAATCTCCTCCACCAACTCATCCGTGACATGATTAATCCCCTTGAAAATCTTATCATTCCCAGCTTTCGACAACACCCATATCATAGTGTGCCAAATCAACCACAAACCTTTCCACCTATTTATATTACCTCTCCTTCCAATCCAACACTCCCAATGAATAAAAAGGTTAGGCGGGATTAAAAAATGATAATCCACCCAAGACATCAACCGAGACCACACCTCACTCGCCACTTTACAATGAAAAAAAAGATGGACCGAAGATTCTTCCCTTGTATTACACATCACACAAAACGTAGGTTCCTTCGGGTGTAAGACATTTCTCAAAGCAAGGTTGTCCTTTGTTGGAACCCGGTTAAGTAGAGCCTTCCACGCTAGAGCGACCACCTTCGAAGGAGCCAGACTCTTCTATAACTTATTGAACACCCTTTTCTCCTCCACTCCCCACCTCTCCACCGGGCCAATCAAAACCGATAACACCTCATACGCCGATTTCACTGAAAAAACACCAAACTCTTCAAGCTTCCACTTCCACACATCTTTCTCATAGGACTAAGTAAAACCCTCCAAATCCTCCATAAGACTCACTAGCAACTCTTCTTCCCAAACAAAAAGATGCCGCCTCCATGTAAACATCCACTCCCTCCCCATCGCGGAGACCAGTCCCACCTCCCCCACCTTAGCCTCTCTTTGATTGGAAACCAAGAAAAGTCTAGGGCACTTAAGCCTAAAGCACCTCTCTCCTATCCACTTATCATTCCAAAAACTAGTATTCATACCATTCCCAACACTACGTAACACCTTCGCATTAAACCAACCAAGCACCCCAAAGTCACCTACTTTCAAAACATCCTTCCACCATAACGAAGAATGCCTCGGCCAAGAATAATTACTACCCTCCAATAAACTCCCCACACAAGGACCATACTTCTCCTCTAGAACCTCCTTCCACAAGGTTATTTCTCCATCTAGCAACCTCCACCTCCACTTCGCTAATAAACACACATTCATCACCCGGATATCTTTCACCCCCAACCCACCATTCTTCTTATGTTGACATATTGTCTCCCACTTCACCCAATTAATTTTCTTTCCCCCTCCCACCCCTCCCCAAAGGAATTCCCTTTGGATTCTCACCACATTCCGCCACACCTTCACTGCATCTTAATAAAAGACAAATAAAAGATAGGAATGGAATTAAGAACCGAATTCAAAAGGACAATTCTACCTCTAAAGCTAATATATTTATGGCCCCAAGCATTCAACTTCCTATTCATTAAATCCACAAAAGGCTCCCAAGTTGGCAAAATCCTCCCATTGGCCCCAACCAGCAACCCCAAGTACTTGAAAGGGATACTCCCCCTACTACAATTCAAAAAGTCGCAAGCCATTTCCATAAAATCATCCCTAACATTCTCACCTATCAAAGAACTCTTTAAGAAGTTAATCTTTAAACTGGAAGCCATTTCAAACCCACGGAGAATAGATTTCATTACCCAAAGATTATCCACCGTTGCTTTCCCAATACAAAGCGTATCATCGGCATATTGAAGATGAGTAACCACTAACCCATTGCGACCAATTTCAAAACCCTCAAACAAACTAGCCTTCGTTGCTTTCCTCATCAAACCACTAAAGCCTTCCGCCACCAAAAGGAACAAAAAAGGAGCTAGGGAGTCACCTTGCTTAAGACCACGATGAATACTAATCTCCTCCGTTGGACTCCCATTCACAAGAATTGACATAGAACCTCCACACACACACACGCCTTCATCCAAGCCACCCATTTGTCACACATCCCCACCCGGTACAACATATACTCCAAAAAACCCCAATCCACCGAATCATATGTCTTTTCAAATGCTGATCAAATGCTAGAAACCCAACACTAGAGCCTTGGTGGCCTCTAAATACCAGAAAGCTTGAACGTCTTCCAACTTCCACTGATCTAGTCATATCCCCATCAACCTCACTGCCAACCACATCGCACCCATCCTGGTAAGAAAAAGTCTTCCTATGCTTTATAGAATTTTGATACCTCTTCTTACCCAACTTAGAACCACCAGATACATGTCCTTCCCTCGCTGCCACCAACTGTTTTTTCTATAAGGAACCCATGTTTTTCTTCTTCCTATTCCTTTGCCTAGCCTTTAACAGTTTATTCTCCTCCCCATCATAATCATGAATTGAGTCACTGGCTTCTGATAGGTCGGATTCCTCATATACAAATCTAATATGGTGATTTAAATTACTCCTCCCATTAGCCACCTTTCCTTCCTGCCTAGACCCACCCAACTTCCCTTCATTTTCACCTTCAAACAGCGAGACATACTCCCCATTCTCTTCAGGCCTAACAGTGCACTGAACTAAAGATTGGGCCTCAACCCACTCGTTATTACTTGACCTAGCTGGTCCAGCCCGGAGAAACTAGTACTCCACTATCTTATTGGTACGCTCCAAACGTCCACCACTTGTAACCTCGTGGACCCCACCAGGGTTAGCTAACCCTTTCGTACAAACTTCCCGCGCGTGGGGAACACTCCTTTCACCAACCTGTAACAACTCCACACTGGCCCCACCTAAGCCACCTTCCAACCGTATACAATTGTCAACCTCCTGACCTATCCCATCAACATTCTGAACCCCACAAGCCACACGCCCACTTTCCACTGGATCATTCAAAATATGATTCCCCTTTAAGGAAACTAGGTACTGAGTTCCCCTAGGTACCTCCTCCTGCACATCCTTTTGTTCCTCTGACCCATCACTAGAGTCCACCCTATGATGTCCACTCCTAGTCCCTATATTATTTGAATAATGAGGACTAAAACATGTCACGTCATCTGCTGAAGAAAAAACCCTATCTTCCCCTAACAATATTGCCACATGACCCCACCTCAGTGACATCATCAATGACCATCTCTTCCATCATCCTTGGACACCACCGGCCACCACCTTTCTCCACCACCCAAAGAGCAAACTCCACCCCCATCACCCTAATCTTCACCTCCTCATCAATAATGACTTTCCTAGATGTTGAAACTTGAATCCTAGCTACCTCAAAGCTCTTCCTCCCAATTGTCTCTTCATCAAAATCATCAAACACACCAAACAAAGAACCAAGCTTCTTGAAAAGAGACTCATCCCAAACATGGAGGGGAATACCATGCACATTCAACCACACCAATCTATTTGATGCCACCATATTAGAAAACCATCTCCTCACCCTCTTGAACATAGCTCCCCACCACTGTTCATTCCGCTTACCGACCACTTCAATGCCACCAGCCTCCAACAACTGCAGCAACACTTGTCTCTCTCTCATTCCGGTGACCTTAATATCTTACCACCCTTCCATTGCCAAAGCTTGCTGCACCTCCTTAGCATGAAGCGGTTGATTGAGCTCAGCCACATAACCTTGCTTCAAAAACTCCAACATCTCCTCACTTGGTTGAATCTCCAGGCAAGAGATCTCATTTCCTTTCACTGAACAACCCTGTACCTCATTCGCCATTACCCCTTTATACGATCTACCATTGACATACTTCTTCCTTCCACCACCTCTTCCTTCTTATTCTCCTCCCCTTTTTTATCATCTCTACCAAACCTTGCTCTGTTCACCTTCAATCTATATTTCCACAACCACGCCTCCTCCAACCGCCACCCAAGATCCTCCTCATCAGCCACCTCTTTAAATTTAACAAAACCAAATCTCCTTCCCCACTTGTCTAACTTATAAGGAATGAAGACTTCTTCCACCTTCCCAAAGTTAACGAACAGTCGCCGAAGATCCTCCTTAGTAGCATTCACCGGAAAATTTTTGAAAATGAACGGTACAGTAGAGTTATTAAGATGCCGGAACCCTCTTCCTCCTACTGCCACCGTGACCGGTTCTGTTTCCCTGGTTGTGCTACTCAATTTTGTCCCTGTGGACCCTACCCCACCCAGAGCTTCTCTCTCTACTTTCTCACTCATGTTATGTTTTTTTCCACCTAAGTAATATCTTTTACATAAGACCAATTATATGTTGTTGTATCCAAAGTACTACAAAAAGTGGATTGAGGTTGTTAATTTTGGATGAGGATGGTCAAGTTTGTACTACTACAAACAATGTTATGTATCCGAAGGTTTTTGACAACCATTGATGCGTGAACCATAGGTATGAAATTATGTAGGGGTGAGCATGGTTCGATTTAGGATGAAAACTGAACCGAACTGAACTGTTTGTTAAATTTAAAATAATTGAACCAAGCTGAACTGCACCAAATCGAGTCGAACTATTTCGAACCGAGCCGAACTGTTGTTTTTGCTACCATTGAAAAAATATATAAAACCAAACGAAATCGAATTTTAGAAGTTTTTAAAATCGAACCGAGTTGTTTCGAACTGAACCGAACTGTTTTGAATGGAACCAGATTATTTTGAACCGAACCGAACTGTTTCAGATCAGTTCTAGAATTGTTCGTAATGATTTGGTTTTTTTTGTTTGGTTCGGTTGAGTTCAACAGTTCGTTTCGGTTTTTTTCCCACCCCTAATATTATGTATACATCGAACTGAGTTGTTTCGAACTGAACCGAACTGTTTTGAATTGAACCTGATTGTTTTGAACCGAACCGAACTGTTTCAGATCAACTCTAGAATTGTTAGTCATGATTTGATTTTTTTTGTTTGGTTCGGTTGAGTTCAATAGTTCGTTTCAGTTTTTTCCCACCCCTAATATTATGTATACATCAAACCGAGTTATTTCGAACTGAACCGAACTGTTTTGAATTAAACCGGATTGTTTTGAACCGAACTGTTTCAGATCAGTTCTAGAATTGTTAGTAATGATTTGGTTTTTTTTGTTAGGTTCGGTTGAGTTCAACAGTTCGTTTCGGTTTTTTCCCCACCCCTAATATTATGTATATTTAAAATTTATATTTATAACTTATTTAACGACAATTGTAATAATTATTTTTTTTATACGTGTTCAACAAATGGGATTAACCTTTACTAAAAAAAAGGGATTAACCTAAATATCAAGTTCTTAATTTGTTTTGTAAGTTTTTTTTTAAGACGAGGGCTGAATATTTTTGGAACTATTTATAGAGCAAAGCGGTCTTCGGCTATTTTGTACTTGAGACTTTACAATTCAGTTTTTTGTTTAACCATTGTGAGCAATTGTAATATTTATCAATACTAGTTAAGTAAAAAAATAAGCAAACATTTTTGCAAATCAAATAATTCTTGATCAAAATGATGCGATCCAATTAAAAAACAGTTAAGGTCCCTAAAATTTTTATATACAATTTTTCTTGTGGTGTAATGGTTAATAAGCCAGCATGTGATTACATGATTCCTTGCTTGCACACCACTCTAGAGAGTGAATGCTTTTTTTCATTTTCAATCATGTTTCATATAATTGAGATTACAAACCAAACAAGACATTTGAACTCAAATCACATAAAGTGTATCTTTAATTATACATGTGAATTCTGACTTTGGGTGACAACATCATAAGTGGCAATTACTAAACCCACCAACAAAACCCAATCTAAAACAGTCCCACCAAACCATCAAACACATCTTTAGCACAACAATGATTTACCTTGTGACTTCATTCCAAAGCAAAGTTATTATCCTCCTTTATCTTTTACTCTTATATATTAACATCCTCTTTCCATTCACCAACATTACCACAATAAAAACAAAGCAAAATGGTGAAACGAGTGAGAGCTTCACTCATATGCTTTGTTCTTTACCTTCTTGTCATAGCTACTTCCATGATATCAATAGTTCACTCAAGAAACACAGTGACAGTACCTATGATCAAAGTAACAAGAAAAGATCAAGTTAAGAGTTGGGAAAGGAAGACATGGATGAATCATGGAAGCCATCGTGGTCCTAGGAAACATCTTGTGAATCCAACATCAGAGGATCTTTTTCAGCTGGCTCGTGAGTTTCCTGTGTAGTAGCTTTGGTTTCACTTGAGGATATTTATTTTTCTACTATATGAATCAGTGAAGTTTATGTTTTTAGTGTTACAAATAGTTCCAAAAATGTAATTCCTTGTGTGAGTGTTATGTATATTTGATAATTGGTTATTAATTTGTTAGTATTTGTTATATAGTAATCAAATTCGGCTTTCACTTCGTGCTATTATAAATTTAAATTATGTAATCCCTCAAGTCTTATTTATAAGAAAAAGTTGAGTCAACAAAAGTTGATGTATCTAGACTGAGTTTTGAATCAGATACACCAACTTTTGTTGACCCAACTTTCTTTTATAAATAGGACTAGCGGAAGTAAATCAGAAGGAAAAAAACACTGATTTGGTGGAAACAAACATGATCAATCAGACTATCTATATGATCTGCATTTGCTTGCTACCTAGTTGGTAGAAAAGATAAGTTTCAGGTCAATAATTGAATAATATGGTTGAAAAGTCCTTGCATCCATTACACTAGAACCCACAACTATAGTTGTTGACTCCCTCAGGAAAAGAAAAAAAACTATAGCTGTTGACTTGTATATTTGGATAAGTTTAACTAATTAGTGGAATGCCAATGAAGCCATATTTGGATTTAGATTAGACGTGGCAGTTACTGATTTTGGTCGTCCGATCCGAAATTGATGATGGTTACGATGATTTTATAAAGATTTAGTAAATGTGTAATGTGAACCGACTGATCTCAAATTAATGACGCAAATTGACTCATACTTAGGGATGTCAATGGGTATCCGCGGGTACGGGTAGTATGATATCCGTCCCCGCCCCGTTGGATAAATATGGTACCCGTACCCGTCCCCGCCCCGTTTAATTACCTGCAAAATTCAATTTTTAAAGATCCATACATAACATATTCCATTCAAATTTCATAATCCATACCATAACCATAATCCAACAAAAATCGGAATTCTTACATAATCCAAAGCAAATTCATCATACCATAATAGATATGATTCTTACACAATCCATGCAAATTCTTGAAGTAAAATAAAAGATAAAAACATCCAAAATCCACATCCAAACTCTTATATATATATATATATATGGATATTTTAGTAATTTACATAATTTATTAACGGGTACGGATACCCGCGGGCACGGGTATCATCATATCCGTGTCCGTGTCCATAAATTAACGGGTAGTTAAATACCCGTTTATTATATCCGCGGGTACCCATTTAGCTACCCGCCCCGTGCTCATGACGGATTTTATCCACGGATACCCGCGGGCACAGATTTTTTTGCCACCCCTACTCGTACTGCAGTGGATCTGGATCCCTATCTAACCAACGATAAACAGAAAATGAAGTCATATATACTCTTTCTTTTCTGTTTTATATTGTTAAATTCAAGTTTAAGTTCCAACAACAAAAATAATGTCCTTGTCATAAAATTAAATTTCCAATACGCCATATGATAGCTGGTTAATTTAGAAACAAAACAAATAAGTGGTTGGCAATTTTATTGAAAAAAGTGTTAATGTGATGTCAACATATTGACTTAATTAAACGTACCAATCTTTTGGTTAATTTATTATCAATAGATGAAAACTAATTTTGCAAAGGAATTCCTACGTAATACTCTCAACTAATGTGGTTGTTTTTGTTGCAGATGATGCCACTTAACACTCCCATAACCTATTTACTCCAATATTATATGTACCATAGGCAGTGGCCATATTAAATTAATGTATCAAGAAAACTCCATTTTGGGTGCTTTTCAATACTATAATCGCACTAGGGGTTGCTTAGTGGTTATTCTATTAGATTATGTTCTAAATCCAAACATGACTCAGCATGAACATTGTCTGTTTCTCATATTTTCCACCAAAATGGACTAATTCAACCATACAATGACACCTCTCACGTAAACAAGGTAATTTACTATAACAATTAATCAATGTCACACAGCTCACAGCAACTGCTTGAGAATTTTGGAAATCATTTGCATTTTGATCAGTAACATTTAACAGAAGTACTACCCCTTGATGTGAAGTAGAAAAATATTTTAGTATATGAAATTGAATAAGGTTTGGCCAAAATATCATTCATGATCTTGGTTTTGAAGATATGATTCCAACAGTTAGTTAGAAGATTTTAAAATTTAAAATCATATTTTGGGAATCATGAAAGCAATGGAAATGTGACAAGAAGAATCAAAATATGCTAAATATGAGACACTATGAGCTCATTATTGATTGGGTTTTGCTTTTTTTAATTTTTAAAACATATATTATCTGTTTTAACTTTTTTGCTTTAAAAACAATAATGTAAGATACAATTTTGTAAAACAGTTTAAGAAAACAGCCTAATCAAACAAGTTTTTCAGTTTTTTATTTTGGTTTTTAAAAAAGAAAACTCAATCAGACCATATGAATAGCTTGACAGAGCATTTCTTGGTTACAACCATTGTAAATTTGCGACACATTTTGTGTGCTTTCTCAAAAGAAATGGAGAGGTCTATTACTATAATTTTGAAATGTATAAGACATAGAAACACACATTTCTAAAACCAGGAAAATGACTGTGATTAGAGGCCTTTATACACCAAAATCATAGTAATTGAACACATTTGATCATTTACACTCTTCACCAGTTTGAATTTCTATCAAGCATGGCCTAAGTAAACTGAAACATTTATCAACAAGTACACACTACGGAAAGTAAGGCAGAAATAAACTCAAACTTCACAATGGACCAAAAGAAGAAATTCGAATTATATTTCTCGAGTCATCATATAAAACAGCGAGTAAAAATGTACCTTTGTAATTATTATACATACGCATATTCGGGGGTATATAACATTGAGCTAAGTAAAGGATGACAAAAAATGTATACCACATATAAGTTGATGAAATTCATGTCACCAAAATACCACATTAAAAACAATACCAGTTTAGATGCCCGACTCTTCAAGAAGTTTTAGAAGATTATGCTCAGGAGCACTAAGAGATGGTAGGATCATTCGATTAGAGTGAGATCTTCGCGGCCGAGGAGCAGGACCTTCAGACTCAAGGGCTCCCCCTTCCTTCATTACTGGCAGGTCGCCTCTTCTGCGAACGGTAGCAGATGCCCGTTCTTTCCATATTCTTCCATCCTGATGATTGATGAATAAGATTTAAGAATCACAAGAGTAAAATGGTAGCAATCAATTAATGGTAGTTCACTGTGCTTAAATTGGTAAATTTAACCATGCTTGCTTGTTTATTTGTGAAGTCTATATTTAACCAAGTGTAACAATAAGCCTCTAGTTGCAATTTACAACCAAAATAATCATAGTAATTGATTTGATAAATGTATGCTAGATGCCTAAATTGAGAAATTGTGACTGTTCCTGTGCCTGTGTTGAAAGAAATTGGTAAGACAGGACGAAAGTAATGGAGCAAAAATACTAATGCAAGCAGGCCATCTACTTTTAGTGAATTTATAATAGCCCCTTCCAACCCTACCTGTCGTTTTAGCTTAAGAGACGATGACTAACAAGTAGTGGTTATGTCGGTTTTCAGGGTTTAAACCCTGGACCTTCAGCTTAAAACTCCTTCAGTGTCCCTTAATCACTAATCAAGTAACCTACTTCAGACAAAGGTATAGGCAGCTTAATTACCATTTCCACCTTGCTAAGTTGTTTAAACCTCAATTATCCCCTCAGATATAATTCACAATAATCTGCATTAATGGCACTAACTGAGACGTGTTTTTGTAGTCACATTAATAAAGTTACACACGGGTTCTCAAAGGTGTAGCCCAGTTGTATGGATTAGGACATTGAAGGAGTATCAGGAAGGAGGACAGAGGTTCAATCTTCGTTGATAACAATTTCCCGCTACCCAACAAACTAACCACTGACATATGTATATATAAAAAAAGGCACATGCATGACCAACGAGAACATTAACACGAGAACCATTCTAGGAAGCAGAACAAAAGATTTCTTTGAAGTAAGATACCACAACATCAATATTGTAGTCAGTAATTTGTGCAATTATGTCGAGCTTTCTAAATAATTGCTCTAAGTAGTCTTGATGGAATAGCTGAAGTAAAATCCTTTTCGACACTCTAACTTATCTGATTGCCAAGACATTAAACAGTATATCGTACTTCTTACATTTTCACATGGCAGCATATTCATTAATCCAAAAGAAATTAAAATACCGGCAAGCTATTCAAAATGCACAACCCAATACGGCTTCTTGTTTTGGAGCTCAACCATTTAATCCAGAATAAGGTGACCATTATAGCATGCAGATATTGCAAATTAAGTATCACATGGGTTTGAAAACACCGGCAAGATAAAATTCAATACTGGACACAGATAAAAGACAAGATCTAGTTACACTAACCCAACAACACAACCAGATTTGACACACTTTTTGTCGCCCATATACCGATTAATAACAATAATACAATGAGTACCGTCTAAGCTGCTTAAATGTATATCAGTTCAAAATTCAAACAAATATAGTAGCATAATAAGAAAACCATATATTTATCTTACATTAAGAATGGATGGTTCTGGTAATGGGCACTGAATTGGTCGATCATTGTCAAGGGGTTCAACTGGATGTTCAACCGGCTTAAACTCAACGGCCACTTCAATTCCATGAGAAGTTGCAGTGGCAGCACTGGCAGCTACAGCAGCCGCCACCTCTGAGTTTGCAGGTGTCACTTCCCTCTCATCCTGCACAATATGAAGTCAACATACAATGTCGCCAATTAAAACTCGTCCACATAACTTACCAAACAAACTAATAAACATAGGACATGTTTGGATTGACTTATTTGAGTTCATCTACTAGCAGAAGCACTAGTAAGCCTATACGGGAGAGCTTATAGAAACAGATTATGACATGTCCATAAACTGTTTTCAACTTATTTCCATAAGCTCTACAGGATGGCTTGTGAAAACAACTTATGGCTCATAAGGAAACAACTTAACTTTATTAGGGTCTTTTTGATTAACTTATTTGAGCTTATCTACTAGCACAAACACCTGTAAGACTACTGTTTTCAACTTATTTCGATCAAATCTACAGGATAGCTTATGAAAACAACTTATATACCCATAAACTGTTTTCAACTTATTTCTATAAGCTCTTCAAGATAGCTAATGAAAACAACGTATAGCTCATATGAAAACAACTTGACTTTATTTTATCCTTTGTTATTGAAATAGTTTATGCATAACCATTATAAACGCTTAATTAAACTGTTTCTCCAAATAGAGCTATATTTCTAAACACAATTCCATAAACTTCACATTAAATTTTCCAATCCAACACCAAATCACATCAACACTTTATTAACATCACAAGGAAAAATTACATTCATAAATCAATAATCATTTAACTTAATTGACTTTCTTCAACTACAATCAAAGTCAAATAATCAAACAAATTGTTTCATCCAAATTTGATCCAACAACACAAAAACAAAGAACAAGGCTTTCATACGAAAACACAAAACCAAAAACAGAACATTTTACAAAACATTCTTCCACAAATTGTGATGATCATAAAACTAGAAATAGAAAGACATAGCAACAAAAAAAAACACAATCATATTTTTTCTTACCAGAGCACTTTGTGTACGTCGATGGATATTCTTTCCAACAGAGAATCTAGAAAACAAACCCACCATTTTTTCAGCTCAAAAACCAAAACCCACAAAGAAAAAAACGATTTTTTGAACGTTGGTGTGATTTTCTAGTCAAAGGGTCGATTTAAATTCTAGTATTTGAAAGTTTTTGTTTTAAACAACGTGAAATCAGTGGTTGCACGAAACGGGTTCTGATCCGGGTCAAGTTCGGTCCGAAGCAA
>Ga0315915_1005396_pt1 | contig 15939 bp, 18 predicted proteins | sample MpolbnodulesMG_FD_207738 | JGI IMG/M metagenome (GOLD analysis project Ga0315915, IMG submission 207738) | Medicago polymorpha root nodule microbial communities from Los Angeles, California, United States - branched nodules | ecosystem: Host-associated > Plants > Roots > Nodule | place: USA... | reverse complement strand
TAAATGTTTGGGAAATCGACATTTAAACAATCCCTTAGAAATAACGATATCATTTGGATACGAATGATATTGTCGAGTGATTGTGATAATATCGTTTAAAAAGCTAGAATCCGTTATTTGATCGAGAGATTGCAACTATTACGCTTGGTTGATGTCTCTGACCCCAAGCGAAATAGCCCTATCTCTTCTCGTTTTACTTTTATGTCGAATAGAACAATAGTTGTACACAAACAAACAATTTATACCCAAACACTTAACGTGATGAATATTGTGAAAATGCTTATGAAATACGCAATTCCCTGATGAAACGATCCTATTATACTTACGTGTAAATAGTTTTATGACATGTAAAAATCTTACATCAAGAGACTTATAAGAAATTAAGAGAGAGAGAGAGAGAGAGAGAGAGAGAGAGAGAGAGAGAGAGAGAGAGAGGGAAAGAGACGAAGAAAAAATAGGAAATAAAAAAACAATTAATGATTGAAGGTCAATTACAGTTTGTATACTTTCAAAATAATAAAAATTGGGTTTTTGATCCAAATCAAAAGGTGTTGCTTGCTAAAATGGACCTGCATGAAAATGAGTGGGTCTATTGCAGCAAACTCTTTTTTTTATATATCGGAGGATGAATATTATTAACTTAAAAGCTGAGAATTATAACATCCGGCATCAGACTGACATTGCAAGGGAATGTAAATGTGAGGAAACATAATCAACAAAAGTAATTACAGTCTCCAATTACATGCATAAGAGTCAATTATGCCTTATGGTACAAGATTACAACGAGGACAAAGGTTCCTCATTAGTTAACAGTTTGACTTTTAGTTTATTTTTTGACAAAAGTTAACAGTTTGACTCGTTGTTCATCTATTTGTACCACATAAATTATTTTGATGTTAACATTTTTATTTATAAATAATTAAAAAAAGGGAATTTTAAATATATGACAATTAACGGTCAAGTAGAAATCAAATGAATTAAATCATTGTACGAATGATATTTTAAATTAATTGAAATGACAACTTTATAAAAAAACAAAATAAGTTTTAGTCCTTAAAAAATAATTCATTTTATTTTTTTTGAACTAAAAGATCACATTGCATTTTTTTTTATTTAAAATGTTAATACTCATACAATGCAAAAAAACGATGCAAGGAGAAAACAACGATGAATTAAAAGAACTTCTCCAATTCATCTTTTTTCATCATTTGATAAGACTAAAAGCAAAAGATGATATATTTGCGGCGCCTAAACTTTTTTAAACCGAAAAAGTTATGATGAGCTATGTGAATTCATAGGAGGAAAAAGATCACATTGCACTTTATTTTTTTCAGGAGAAAACAACTTACCAGATCATTTGATGAGCTTCTGCAATTCATCGTTGTTAATTCATTGTTATTTTAAATGAATTGAAATGCCAACTCTATAAAAAAAAACAACTTATTTTTTCAGAAGAAAACAACGATGCAAAATGAGTTTCTTGCATGGTTTTCTCTTGAAGACAAAAAAAAATGCAATGTGATATTTTTCCTCCTATTTCTTCCTTTGAAATCGGAGAAGCTCATCATAATTTTTTTTTTTTGTTTAAATAAGTTTAGTCCCTCCAAATATATCATCTTTTGCTTTTATTCCTATTAAATATACCATATTTTGCCTTTTATTTTTCGGTATTTTATTTAGTCCTTGCCTTATGAGACTCCATATTTTGCTTTTTATTTTTTGGTATTTTATTTAGTCCTTGCCTTATGAGACTAAAATCAAATATAAAACATGTTATATGAATCAATTTTACGAAGACTAAAACAAAACAAAAATTAAAAACAAAAGGTGGTATATTCACAAAATCAAGAAACACAAATCGAGGGATAAAAACTAATCATCTAAATATTTAAGGTTTTTTTCCTTTCAGACAGTTATGTTGATTGATGATGATCTTGTAGCTTCAAAAGAAGAAAGGGTACATTTAGATCAGCATAAAGGAACATAACTGAAATGAAAGAGGAAAGATCTTTAGAACAATAGTATTAGCGCAAAGGGAAGAGTATTACTTTTCCAATCCTATGCCCTTCTCACGCGCCCTGCAAAAATTACCAATTTGCCCTCCGGAAAATAGAATCAGAAATTGTAAAACCTAGTCCGGATTACATATTCCGGACGAATTCGTGGTATAAAAGGAAGTTCACCCCCCATTTTTATAGTTTCACTTTTTACTTTGTTTCTCTCTCCCTTTAATCCCAAAATCCGAACTAAAAAAATTCAACCAAAATTGGTGAAATCTTGCTCAAATGGACCGCATTTCAATCGTTGGTAAACATCACATGGAAGGTTAGTTCGATTTCTCTATGCATGCAAGTAATTGGTTCCGTTTTTTTTTCTTCTGCACTGAAGCAATCCGGAATTCGTTTTCCGGACTGTATTGTTGCAATCCGGAAAATAAATTCTGAAACACCCATTATTGGTTTTGAACGTCTGTTTTGTACTGTTTTGTGTTGATTGTGTTGTGTGCATATTACAGAAGGTTCATCCTCTACTACTCGGCGCGTAAGGGAGGCAGGGCATGCTTCTCATAGGAGAGAGCGTCTCCAACGGATGGAGGAGGAAGGTGTTGTTCCTTCGAGGCGTCGGGGTGCTAGAGGACGTCGTGCTGATGTCGAGCCTAATGTCGAGCATCAACCGGAGCAGCATGAGCAAAAGTATATGGAAGATATCGTGGACGTGCAGCTAATGGAGACGCATGAGCTTGAGGATGAGCTTCAGGCTATGGACGAGGAAATGGAAGATGTCGAGCCACGGCGAAGGCAAAAGAAGAAGAAGGTGGTGGACCCTGAGCCACTTGATGACTATCCCGGTGGCCCACACGACTCTGGCCTGCTGTGGAGGTACCATGTGCACGTGGCCAGGAAGGCGTCTGAGGGCGAGGTATTTTAATATGTTGTTAATGTACTCTTTATGCAATGTTAAATTATTAAATTGTTAAACTGACTATTTGTGATGATATGAGTGTAAACTGATGTTTATGTATTGTTTTTAATTATTTGCAATGGCGTGACAATTTAAAATGCATCAGCAACAGAAAGAAGATAGAAGCGATGCATGATAAAGAGACCATCCCTATCATGGCTTCACAGTGGCGGCAAGACAGATTGCAGGGCACCGGTCTTGGTTGGCTTCAGGATACCAACTACAACATGATTGACCACGATCTCATTTGTGCATTTGTGGAGAGGTGGCACGAGGAGACATCGAGCTTCCACCTTCCGTTTGGGGAGATGACAGTGACACTTGATGATGTGTCTTGTTTGCTGCATCCCCCCATTGACGACATGCTCATGTCCCACGGGTTCATATCACGGGACGAGGCGATGGAATGGATAGAGATGTACTTGGGGTCTGATCTGGGTGATGCTCTTCTTGAGGTGACGAAGACCAAAGGTGCACATTGCCGATTTGGCTACTTGCAGAGGATTTTCAAGGATTTTCAAGCAGTTGGCGTTGAAGAAAGAGCATGGTGGTGTGACTGAGGAGGTGCAGAGGTTGCTGGACAAGGTTGTCCGCATATATTTGCTATACTTGGTGGGGATCACGATCTTCACTGACAAGAGCCATAATGTTGTGGATGTTGTCTACCTGAGGTACTTTAGAGACCTTGATCTTGTTGCTGGTTATTCATGGGGAGCCGTGACACTAGCTCACTTGTATAAGGAGTTCAACAATGTTGCACGTTGGAACTGCAGTCAGGTGGCAGGATACCTGACTTTGTTGCAGGTATAAATTAATTTTTTTTTTAAATGTAAGTGTTTATGGTTTGTATATTCATATGTGGTTGTCATTGCTGCAGGCTTGGGTGTATCAGCACTTCCAAGGTATGGGAAGCAAGGATGCCTGGGCAGGATATTGGGAGGATCGGTATCCACGCCCAAACCAGACAACTACATAAACCATCTGGATGCGCTGGATTTGACGAGGGTTGTCATGGCCCCATATGGAGAGCACAATGAGGCACGTCAGTTTGAGCGGGTCAGCCTTTACTCTGGATGGCTGAGATATGGACACCGCATAGTGAGATATCTGCCGGAGCGGGTGCTTCGTCAGTTTGGGAGGGTTTAGACCATACCGAGACATCCCGTTGAGAGTGCACCTCCTAATCTTAATTTGGCAGAGATCTCAAACCGCTTTTAGCGTGCACTTGATCATGCACTGACACCTGAGCAGTTGGGGCAACATGCAGTTCATTGTGTGGAGGCAGCAGAGGGATATATCGACTGGTTTTATCACAATTCTCATCCAAGCGTGATTCTTCCTGACATGCCGGTACCGGTGCCGAGGCCACCAGAGCATGAGGTCCTTGATGTGCAAGTTGCTCAGGAGGATGGAGAGGTTGGGTACTTACAGCTTAGCGCAAGGATGAGCCGCATCAGAGACCATGTCTATATTGTGATGTCCAGTGGTGTGGTGCCACGAGGGTTTGAGGAATAGCAACATTTGGAGGATGTATTGAAAGAGGTGCATGATAGGAAGGTCTACCGTCGTCTGGGAGCTACTTTGGGTGGCAGGGGTGCTAGAGGTGGTGGCAGGGGTGGCGGTGGTACGGGTGTAGTTATTAGGGGTTGATTTTTAGTGATGACTGTACTTTTTAATTATGTTATGTTTGAACATCTTGGATAATTTTTAGTCATGTAACATTTGGATAATTTTTAATGTTATGTAATCTTGGATAATTTTTAATTATATTTGATTAATGTTATGTTTCAAAATTATGTTGTGTTGATAACTTTAATGTTATAAGTTCGATTTACTGTTAGAACATGTCATCGGCATGATATGTTTGTTTGGAAGCAAGCAAAATGCGCCAAAACAGAGGCTCAACCAAAACATATGGCTTCTGCCTCTTGTTGGTGCAGTCCGGATTACATAATCCGGACAGTTTTTACACTTTTTGGATTATATAATCCGGAACCATCATTTTCCACACCCTTTTGTTGACTTTCAACAGGGTGATTTAACCATTTCGGATTAAAAAAATCCGGATATTGTACAATCTATACGGATTATTGTTATGAATCATGGAATCCCAGGGATAAAGATCATAGTGATCAGCTAGAAAGAGAGCATAGGTGTATTCATGTGGGAGATACCCATAGTGACTCATAGTAGAGTAAACTAGATTTGATAAAAGATAATTGAAATGATACATGAGTGTTCCTATATATAGAGTTTAGTTGTGTAACTAACTCTTAACCAAGCTTCTCAAACACTCTAACTAACTATAGTCTAATAGTCCCCCTCAAACTCAAAGTGGGAAATTTACTAATTTGAGTTTGAAATACAATGAAAGTAGAAGACAAATGAAATGCAAAAAGAAAAAGTAAAAAAATTGGTAAACCAAACAATTCTCAAACACTTTTACTAACTATAATGATGGAACTATGAAAATGGGGGTAAACTAAGCAAGAGACTATCTTGTAACACAAGACCAATCTGCAGGAGACCCAAGCCCAAGCAGTGAGAATGCCCCAGCCTTGTGACAGTCTCAAACTTATTTGAAACGCTTGTTTCTGCTTCTTCTTTCCTAATACCTAACTTCCTCAATCAGCCTCTTCATAAGTGCTTTTGCAAAAGAACTTATTTGAAATGTGCTTTGCCAAAAACAGCTTATACCAAACACATTCTTCCTAAAAGCGCTTTTCTAAACACAAAATCAAACAAACTTCTCCATAACAGAATTCTGCAAACAGGAATTTCTACATAACTCTATGATGTTGATAGAAACCATACACCTCCAAAATTGGAATCAAGAAACGGCTTTTCCAAAAAAGTGCTTAGTATAAAAGAATCTGTAAACGCGATTATAAGGAAGTGCTTCTCCAAATGTGAAGGAAAATTCTCCGATCGAAAAATATAGAACTGAAACTGATGTGCAGAGAGAAAACCTAAACTTGCGTTTTGTGTTCTTGATCTGTCGAGAAGCTGAATCGGAACGCAGAAAGCAGCCAAAAAACCGAGTTTCTGTAATGTGTGTGTTGAATCGAACAGAAACAAAGCTTTTCTTTCCTCTATCCCAAGGTATCCACCACAAACAGAATCGGATTTGTTGGAGAGCTTTGAAAATGAAGAACAGTGAACACAAACCAAATCTTCTGTCGGGATCGAAAACGACGATTGATTCTCATGTAGTTCGAAAACGCGAATCTGATTGTTGACGGCGAAAAAAAGTTGTTCAGCCTGTTTTCCAACGAACAACCGCAAGGCAAAAGGCCTCACGGCGGTGACGTCGTAAACAGTGCTCCTCAATCTCACCGGAGCTACGTGAATGACAAATTCTTCCGACACTTTAGAAACAATGAAATTTAATTCAGGTTCAAGAACCTGCAGTTTCTTATCTTCTTGTGAATCAATGAACACAGAATCATCTTCAGCGATGATGTTGCAACAAGGATGAATGATAACACAAGAAATCTCACCAATCTTGGTGGAGAATCCATCAAATTTTGGTTCGATCGAAGGAGTAGAAACTGAAACAATTGGAGACTTGAAACTATCGAAAACAATGCCATCGAAAGAAGCTGAATTTTCCAGAACGTTTGCGGAAGTTGTGAGGACTTCTTCGTCACCGGAATCTTCATCTTCATCGGATGCTGAATCGCAAGCGGAAGCATCTTCATCTTCATCCATAGGGTATCGCTTTGATACCTTGTTATGAATCATGGAATCCCAGGGATAAAGGTCATAGTGATCAGCTAGTAAGAGAGCATAGATGTACTCATGTGGGAGATACCCATAGTGACTCATAGTAGAGTAAACTAGATTTGATAAAAGATAATTGAAATGATACATGAGTGTTCCTATATATAGAGTTTAGTTGTGTAACTAACTCTAACTAACTCTTAATCAAGCTTCTCAAACACTCTAACTAACTATAGTCTAATAATTATGTAATCCAAATCCATCTATTCATAACTACCATCACCATCCATCATGGTGGTTGAAGTGCCAAAATCCACGAATAAATCCGAAATTAATATTCCGGAGTGACAAAAATGGTCTTTAAAAATAGTTTATGAAGTGGTAAGAGAAATAAGATGATTAAGCATTGAATAAAAATTCAAAATAAGTAATTAAAAAGGAAATTGAAATGTACAATCCATTCGATCGTGTTTGTTATAAAATCTTTGAAAACAATTTTTTAGAACACTTTGGGGAACACAGTAATAGAAAACTAAGATTTGATATATAGGTTGAAACTTTGAATACAATTTTTATTAACAAAATGAGTACAATTTTTTTAGTACAAAATGGGTCATTAGTCATAGATAATAAGTTTGGGAAAGTAGATTAATATTTAGGTGAACATTTACAAAAGAACTTTTTTTTTACAGCATTACAAAAGAACATATTAATCAGGAATATATATATTAAATTTCTTGATTAATAGTAAACACTCACGGTTAAGTGTTGACTCAAAAGTTACGTTTTCATTTTTTCTTTTCCTTTTGACAATTTCAGTGGCCTAGTTTCTATGTGATAAGAGCATTGCTTTTTTGACATTCATTGCGTCTTAGTAACACAAGTAAATGACCATAAAACCCAGCGGCAGTTAACTGCCGGCGTGTTTTTTATTATAAGTCAGCGGTAGTTAACTACCGTTGGAGGTATTTTAGTGTTTTACTTGTGTTTTTATGAAGTATTGAAAGTCAGAAAAACAATTGTCATGTGATAAAAACCATTCAGGAAGAAATAATCCTGAAGCCAAAAAACAAACAACACAGTGAAAAAAGAACAGTTTCTTAAATTATCAAAACATCTCTGCCGTCTTTAGTAAAAAAGAACCCTGCCGCATGTACCTTATTATGACATCTACAGAAAAAAAATGTTCCGCCGAATCTAACATCAAAAGTCACAAGAAAAACAAAACAAAACTTACAAAGGAAATACACGGCATTTTCTTCTTTCTCTCTCTAACTCATGTCTATAACTTGAATCACCTTCTCTCAAGATGCCTATATTATATAACTTACTTTATCTGGTTACACTTATTTGCCACGGCCACCACCGGCTTTTCTCTGAGGAGGAGCAGTATCCTCGTCATCTGACTGAATGTCTCCATACTGCCACATTCCACGCCTAGCGGTCCTTGCCTCTCCTTGGAACATTTCCAAGTTATCAAGGGCCTGCTTTCTTGCTGTTCTGTCCCACCTGTTTCTTTTTTCCATCCTAGCAAGTCCTTCCTGAAAATTCCAAATGAAAACAAAATGTTCAGTGTGGTGTGTTTTGTGATTGTATGTTTATTACAAACAATAGTATAGAAAGTATTTCAGGCATGAGTCGGTGGTAATAAAAACCTGAAGCATGGCAGCATTGACGCTGATCTCAGAATCGACAGCAACAAGAGTTACAGCAATAATTGGTCCAGTTCCCTGCCCTTTAACTTTTCCTCCAGTAGTATCTTTCTCCTCAACCATGGCCCTAAATTCTTTTCCACTGCTTAAAGTGAGTTCACTCAAGTATTCAGCTGCTTCTTGACCAAAATCCTCTTCCAAGTTTGGTAACTTAATGTATGCAAGACTACACAATTGAGCAAGACCAGGTGCAGCAGACACAGATGGATCAAGAGGCCGCAATTGACTGTAAGGTACTACTTCTTGATTTCCATAATCAATGTAGAAAACTTCAAACGCGTCTTTAGAAGATTCAACTGGTCCTCGTGGCGTATTGACAACCTTGAAAATTCAATTGCAAATAATCAGTATAACATAAACAAAGGAATGTGACACCAACAATTTCACAAGGAGATACAATACAAGCGATACACCAACTATTTAGCATCTCATCAACTCTTGACCATATGTGAGCTTGCAAAAGCGGTCATAAGGAACTTGTGCATAAAGTATAAATCGTATAACGGCATATCAAGCTCAACAATCTCAGGTGTCAATGATATTTGTGGATTATCATATTTGTGGATTTTTTTTAAGCAGCTAGAATGTGCAGAATAATCTGGTTAACGAAATTAATCTACTTCACAGTTCACATTATTTATCCAAAAAATTCATAAACAGGATATTATAAAATATAATTATAAACCATATTGATTGAATGTCAACCTAAACGCTCATCAAGATACCTAGATAAAAAATCAAGAACAAGAAGGGTAAGGGAAAACAGCTAAGGGATCCAAAAAAGACAAAGATATGAAAGAGATAGGTCACTGTGACTTAGTCATCAATTGATAGTATATTTTTAATCAGCTCCCTATTTAATTTCATGGCCACAGGATTGCAATGCCTACACTGGTAAGGGGAGAAGGAAAAAAGCAAGAAACAAAATCATATTGGAACTTACCATTGCCCGGTACCAAGATGAATCAGCGTGAAAATAACATAGGACTATGTCACCCTTCTTAGGATTAAAAGCACCAATCACAGGAGCTTCCTTCAAGTTCAAAGAAGTTAGCTGATTCTGAATGGAGGCTATCTTTTGATCTCCAACAGTTTGGACATAAAATTTACCACCTCCCAAGACTTCTGTAACAGTTACCTGTGAATGAAGGAAAGTGGATTAAGTCATTCCCCCAATAACACAAACAAGGGGCACTAGTACTATTAGTAATAAAAAAAGTATCCTACACTCCAACGCACCTTAAGTACTTCTTGCTGTTTGCTTTCAACATTTGCACCACTGGGTACAACCTCCCCTTCAACATAATTTTCCCAGATCTGCAAAACAATTTTCTTTAGAATAATAGCAGGGAAACAAAGTGATTATGCCAAATATAGTTGGGACACCATTCTTACCTTCAACTTTTTACTCTTAGCAGATTGTTCAGCTTGCTCTAAGACGTGAAGATCAGGAACCCTGTCACTGCCAAAGGAGGTTTGAAGTTTTGCAAGACCAGCTTCGAGTAGTGGAACTGCCCCATTGGCTCTTGACTCCCATAAGGATCCCAAGAATGTTCCAGTTCTATCAACTGTTTCTACCTCAATCTGCAAAAATTATATGGTTAACTGTGTAAAATAAACAACACTCAGACTCAGGAATCTTGAGCTCAGAAAGGAACTGAATTACCTCAACATCTCTCTGCATTATCCTTCGCCTCATTAACGCAATTGCTTCATCAGAATATGGCTCTTCACGACCAGGACATCTGACACCAGAGAATGCAAAAGCAATACTGCAAGTTTCTTTAGGAATCAACAATTTGAAACGGTGACCACTGAAGACATATTCCACTACAGCCGGAACTCTTCTGCTTCGATGCAGGAAAGGCAAGAAGTCTTTGGCTTTCTTGGCTGAGGCCTAACAATATGGAAAAGGAAATAGTTAAAGACTTGAGTTACACTTTCTAAGCTTCAAATTAAAAAACAAAAGTAATTAAAATTTTGCTAACCGTGATCAAGTCAGTTATATGCATCACTGGAGGATCCTTGGCAGAATGGATCCCTTTCCTTCCAGAAATGGCACGTGCTTCAGCAGCAAGAAGAGCATCATAGAAGTTAGATCTCTCTTCGAAGTCACGATGTCTAATGACAGTTCCAAAGCCACGTCCAATTATCAATTCGGCTACATTCAACCCAGTTTGCTGACTTGCAGGAACAGCGGGTGACGGGGCATCATCACTGTCAGCTTTCCCAGAGGACAATAGGAAAACTGATCCAAAATCCATTACTCTGGAATCAGCAGCTCCCGGTGGAACAACAGATCCATCAACAGGACCAACCTTCCTAGAATATTCCATTTGTACATTCACCTGAAAAATAGAAGTAATCAGTTGTAGCTTAGGTCAGCAATGATATTAAAAGAAGGTCCACAATATATCTTCGTACTTGGCGCCCAATGAGGCGTGTTCTCAAGAACTCCTTTGCTTCGCGGGCATAGGGAGCTGGTTTTTCATCTCGACGAGGATTGCCCATTTTCGGACACCTAATACTTGAAAGGTTAACCCGCCTCTCGGCCTGTGGACTACCGTATGGAATAGAATCATCAGCAACAATGACGCAATCTCCACTCACAACCTCAACCACCTGAAAAATTAAAGAAAATAACACTTATATCACTGAAGAAATAACCATTTGGCATATAAAAAAAAATGAGTTAGAGTATATTTTACCTTTCCAGTAAAATTTTGGTCATGAATTGCCTTCGAATTTGAAGTTGGTGGTACATAGTTTGTCCAAATTCTTAACCTGGTTTTCTTAGCCTCAAGCTCTGCAGCCTTCAGCTTCTTCTTTGCCTCATCTTCCATCATGTTTGCACTCCATTCAACATATTTAGCAAAACCCTATTTGATGGAAAAATCAAATTGATGAGGGGAGAAACATGGAATATCAAGGTCCAACTAAATCCCATGCAATAGATATTGCCTAATGATATGGCATTAAAACTAAGGTAAAGAATTATAAAATATTAATATAAAATGAATAACAGTAGACGATTGATAAAAGATTCACACTTTATTTTGGCTACTCTTTCTTGAAATATTTTTTTATTAGTCCATTCAAGTAAATAAAGCCAGCATCATAGCAAGTAAAATGTTTCCTTTTTCACAACCATTTAGTTGGGGTAGGTAAATAATCAAATCTTACTGGTCATTATATACATGAGGTGTGATATACTCCACGTACCAACAACCGTCTTAGACCACTTAAAATTATGTACAAACACAAAAATGATCCAAACTTGCTTCGGTCTCAACAATAAATGAAACAATGCTACAGTGTAAAAACCGTGGTAGTAAACAAATCAGATCCAACAAGATTTGATCTTGACAAAATAAATCATGTTAATATGGCTCTATACAAGTGAATTACTTACGTTTTCAACAAGCTCCAATGCCAAATCCTTTGCTGATTCACCATCGGGATAATACACTGAACCAATCAAATTGCTGAACTTATCCACACCTTCTAGGACAATCCGAACCTGCATAGCCATTTGGAATTTAGAAAAATCTCAGATGCAAAGGCAATATAACTTGTAGAGGATTGTTGCTTACATCTCGATTCAATACACGCATCTCAGTGAAAAATTTAGCATCCGCTCCAAAAGGATCAGCTGAAGTTTCAGCAGCAGATGCTGAAACAGCAAGTCTTTGGGCAGATGTAAGGGGAGCTCTAGGTTCCGCGGGAACATCTCCATTAGTGGTATCAACCGTTACCTCAGGTACAACTACACTTTCAGGTGCAGCTCTCCTTCCCATTTGTGGGGCCTGGCGTAAAGACAAAAAAAAATAAGTGGGCACACATATAAAAAATGGTAGCAGCCTAATTAGCATTCATGAAACGTACCTGAATTCCAGCAACAAAAACTTGGACAAACTGAAACTCCGGGAGCAAATAGATTCGGAGAGTACTGCCATCACGAACCTGCTCAACAAGTGCCTCCATGGGCACCCCCTTGTTTTTAGCTAACAACCCCATAGCATCAAAGTTGCTAGCATCACCAAGGGCAGAAGGTGGCAGATTTCTGACAGATGCCTCGGCGGCACCGGGAACCTGCAACCACCATAAAATCATATATGATACACTCACAGAAGATTTCAATGATATAAACAGGAATAGCAAATACTATTACAGAATCATGATGTCGTGTAAATTTAAATGGAAGTAGAAGACAGCGTCTATAAATATTGAATAATAAAGTAAGAGTTCACTCTGTATTTAACCAACAATTTAGAATATTGACCATTCAAATTATTATTGTCATACTTAATTGATTATTAAATGCAACATGTAATCGGGTCAACTTCGAGAAAACGACAGTAGAAATTACTCGCTAAATATTGTCGTCAACATAGATGCCAAACACAATGCACCTCAGTTGCAAGAGCATCAAGGAACAAACATTTAACTTTCAATCAATGCAGCAAAAGCAGTCCCTTAATTACAAAGTATTCAAAAAAAAAAATGAAAAGCCAGACAAACCTTGCTCCAACGACCAAGGTTTGGCATACTTAATTGATTATTAAATGCAACATGTAATCAGGTCAACTTCGAGAAAACGACTTTGAGAGAACGACAGTAGAAATTACTCGCTAAATATTGTCGTTAACATAGATGCCAAACAAAATGCACCTCAGTTGCAAGAGCATCAAGGAACAAACAGTTGACTTTCAATCAATGCAGCAAAAGCAGTCCCTTAATTACGAAGTATTCAAAAAAATATGAAAAGCCAAACAAACCTTGCTCCAACGACCAAGGCCTTCTTGTTTGGCTTGTTCTTCTAACCGTAACAATTCTGCCAAAAAAGGACTTGCTTCTCCTTTCTGCTGCCCCTGCTCTCTAACCTGAATGAACGACAAGCCCACAATCAACAATGCAATCCAAAAGCATTACATGCAAATCTATCTAGACATAAATCACAAAGAAGTCAACCTTTGCCCATCCTTGAGAAACAACAAGCAGTGCAACATTTTTGTCGCCGAGAAAAACCGTTCCAAACTCTCGGTTAATGGATGGCACGGTGTAATCAATTCTGAACGTAATCTCCTGATATAATAAACAAATCACATCAGAAACATTGCATGCTTCATCAACCACAACAATACATCAGATCACACAATCAGATCAGATCAGTGTAACAAACAACAACTCTATTTTCGCACCTTTCCTATCAAAAGCTTCCTCAGAAACTCTCTACTTTCCCATGCAAATGGCTCATCGACACCACCTCTACGAGCCTGTCGAAATTTCCAAAATTCCATCCAATTAAAACATATAAATTATAATTTATTTTTTGTTAAATCTCAGCATAAAGTTTTAAAATCTTGCTGCAAAACACACATTGAATTCAACTAATCAAAATTACCAATCTAGGAGCAATCAACGACGATAAAGTGATCGATTTTTCAGGAAGAACACCAAGCTTGGCATTGGCTGCTACCGATACAACCACGATGCAATCCCCGGAAGGAACCGCCTTCACCTTCGCCTTATACCACGCCGAGTTCCCTGCCGCTGTTGCTGCCATTCTTCAACAGCTACCGTTCGATCTGAATCAAACGAACTCAATTCAATTCAATTCAATCCATATAGTAAAAATAGAAAATAAAAAACTCAACTTTCGATAAGTGATTCATATCTATCATGATGCATCATGCAACAAAGTAAATCACAAAATAACAGAATGCAAAAGATGAAGAAAAAACAAATCATACGATATTTTTATAAGATTATATATTATCATGCATAAAATTACTCAGATCTATGTATGAATCAAAACATGAATAAGAATTTTGATAAAAAAAAAGGCATATAATAATGTGAATAACACAGATCGAATAATCAAAACGAGAATGCGATCGATCAACGACGATACCTTGAAAAGATTCACACTTTGGATCTACCAGATAAAAAAAACTGAACAAAACTTCAAATTCTGAAACTGTGAATTCAATGAGTATTTTTTTTAGGTTTTTTTTGTTATAGAAGAAAGAAAAAAAATAGATTCGAAGATGAAAAACGAACACCGGAAAAAAAAAACACGAGTTGAAGTGTTTGAGTTTCAGGCGGAGAGCACGGAAGAAGAGAAAGAAGTATAGAAGAGAGAGAATGAAGAGAGAGGGTTTTTATATTAGGTGAATTGTGTTGTGATGTTTAATAATGACCCTGGTTTTGGTGGTTAATTACGTGAATTGCCACTCATAAATCAGAATCTGTGTGAAAAGTAAAAAACAGCTGCGTCATCCAATCCACCTTAAATTGCTAATTTAGCATAGAGAGAGAAGAATTGTGATAACTTATGCCTTTCGTTGTTTTAACTGTCTATTTTGAAAAGAAGTTATTATCCAAAATTATTTTATCTTTTGCTTTTTATTTTGTTACACGATTTTTATCTTTTGCTTGTTGGGTTTTCATGTCCCAAAGAATCTTATAATCAAATTTAATTTACTCCCTTAATATCGTTGTAAAAAAATAATTTTGTATGGAAAAAATATTACTGATAATTTAAGAAAAGGAGTTCGATTGAGTTATATCGTTGACATTTCTGCACACCACTTTTATAATACTAATATTTTATCGTTGTTGTTATTATTTGGTATCTTTGTTTCTCAAACAAATCAATAAATTTAAAACGTTTGTCGTTTAGTACGACTTTTTTAGTTGTAGTTTATTAATTTTGTCGGATATAATTTATGGCACGATTAACTTTGAGTTTTAATTGATTTTTCAATATAAGGATAAAACATGAACTTTAGTTGTAGTTTATTTATTTTGTCGGATATAATTTATGACACGATTAACTTTGAGCTTTAATTGATTTTTCAATTTTAGGGTAAAACATTAACTTATTATGTAGCATTAGTTGAAGGAGGATTAAAACTTTTTATCAAAAGTAATTTTTGTCTAATTTAAATCGTCTTGTTGAGATTTTTTTTTTTCTGACCCTATTTGCAAAAAAAAATTCAAGTCTGACCCCCTTTGAAAAAAAAATTTCAAAATGACCCACTTTCATTTTTGGTTTTTTTTTTTTGTCTTTTTCTCCATTCCCGCCGTTTCAAATGGCGGGAATGAATGTGGGGCTGACACGTGTCCAACCGTCACAGGCTGACGTGATTGGACCTTTTTTTTTTAATTTTTTTTTTCATTCCCGCCAGTCAAAACGGCGGGATTGACTTTTTTTCGTTTTTTTTTTGGCACAACATTTATATATAATTAAAATAAAATAAATGATAAATAAAAATAATAATAAATATTAATTTATTTGAACAAGTATTTTTCTCCATTAAGAAGAAAGAAGAATAATGTTGTGATAAAAGTTGTTACAAAATGGTCGTACAAATATTATTTTTCTTTTAATGGTCTTGATAACAAATGTCTAACAATTGTAAAATTTTATGTAGAAAAATTGCTTTTTAATATTTCAATGTATTGCATACACAATTTCTAATTTAAACTTCTTCACAACCGTCCTAAGCACGTGTTAGCATTTTATTTCTTTTATAAT
>Ga0315915_1005392_pt1 | contig 15948 bp, 6 predicted proteins | sample MpolbnodulesMG_FD_207738 | JGI IMG/M metagenome (GOLD analysis project Ga0315915, IMG submission 207738) | Medicago polymorpha root nodule microbial communities from Los Angeles, California, United States - branched nodules | ecosystem: Host-associated > Plants > Roots > Nodule | place: USA... | reverse complement strand
GTGATTTTGATCAAGCTTCACACGACTCTTTTAATGTGCTGGCAATTTCCAACGTATCTTTCACACCTCTATATAAAGGAGTGAAGACCTACTAGTTGGATATGCAGAAACACACAAAAACAAGACTCATACAACAATTCACAAGTGTCAAACTCTGTTATTTTTCTGCATCTAAAGACACTTAGAATTTCTTATCAAAGTTCATATCTTAGAAATTCTAGAGTCTTAAGAGTCCGTATCTGATTCGTATTGTGAACACCACTGATTGTATATCAAGTGTTCAAACTCAAACAAACTTCTTTGTAATTCTGTTTGATTAGAAGTCTCTTGCTTGTGTGCTTGAGCAATAGAAGTCTCTTGCAGTTGTGCTTTAGCATTAGAAGTCTCTTGACTGTGTTCAGGAGCATAGGAAATCTCTTGCAGTTGTGCTTGAGTAATTTGATGTCTCTTGCTAGTTGTAGCATTGAGCAGTTGTAATCAGATATTACATTCTTAGTGAACTCTCCTTGGAAGTGCAAGGGGGACATGATTACTTCCGGTTTGTGGAAGGAACCTGTATAATTGTTTTGTGTCTTTCTTCTCTCCCTCTCTATTTTATCCGCTGCATTTAAATTCTGATTATCACTTCAGAAGTTGAACTCTATCTGCTTCTGATCAGTGACTTCGGTAGGAGAAAACGAAGAAAAAGTAAACACAATTCAAACCCCCCTTCTTGTGTTTTTCTCACCTTCAAAGTGCAGGATTTATTTCAAAATTATTGCCTTCAACTGTTGGGTACACAATAATAGCATGTGGCTCTTCCGTAGAGGGGATTGCATACTCCTTATGAGTGCGTTCCTCAGCCATAACGTTATTATTACGTGCTTTTCTCCTTCTCTCGTGCAAGAATCTTTCGATTTCGGGAACAAATTCACCAAGACTTTTGCTTCTTTGCATAAAAGAATAAGAAACTCAAGAAGCTGAAGGTAAAAAACATAAAAAGAAAAAAAATCAGTCTAACCGTTATTAAAAAGTTAATCAAATTACTTAACTCCCCGGCAGCGGCGGCAAAAACTTGATGTAGTAAATCCGCAAGTGCATGGTTTACCGAAGTAGTAAAAAGAGTTATCATTCCGACAAGGAGTTATGAATTTGATTGACTTTCAACAATGATTAGATGAGAGTTCAAAGTTAAAAAGTTGGATTTTTGGTTGATTTAAAATAACAATAATAAAAACGCCTTGGGATTATTAGTTCATCTTGGTGACAAACCCTTTCCAAACCAAACTCTAAACCTAGAATCTTACGTTGGACCTATTTTCTAAAGACAAGTTTCTCTTTGGCTTTTCATATCTCCTTTCCGTCTCAATGAATGTATTTCAATAGCAACCACGCCAATTCTCATGGTTGATTGCTATTGAAACCCTTTAAGTACGAAACTTTATTGTCTCATGGTTTGCTAGACTATTCTCATGTTTCGCCATCCTTGTCTAATTTCACTTGTTCCAATATCAAAACTTCATCTTTCGATCATTCGCTTGATATTTGTGATGATGAAATAATAGCTATTAAACTTCACCTTTCGGTCCTTCGATTAATACTTGTTATTCCATTAGAAAAAGAGTGAAATAGATTAGAAAAATATATTTACATAAGATTAGGGTTCTAGGCTTGGTTTAATAGAGATTAGGTCATTAGACTCATCCAACAGTCCCAAGACAAAGAAGACTACTCACTCATGTTCATTGTAGACATAGAGAAGAAGAAGAAGAACATAAAAATAAAATAAAGGAGAACTTTTATTCAAAGAAACAATTGTCACTTATAATTTCCAAGAACAAAAGATAAAAATATATAATTGCTAGCTGCTTTATTTATAGCCTAAAACTACTTAAGCCCCAAGAAATACATCAATAGAATGTTCCACAAGAAACCATGAGCTTTAGGTCAGAAATAGACTAAAAAGGCAGCTTGATCAGGAAGCAAAAGCAGCAAAAGGAGAGGCTGTAGGTCGAGCACGACCGTGCCACTGGAGGTACGGGTCGTGCCAAGCTCTCTGGTGGTTTGGCCTCTTTGAAACTTTGGAGGCACGGCCGTGCCTGATATTTTTGCACAAGATCTTCATATTTTTGGCCTCAATCAGCTCCAAATCTCCTTTCTTTTGCTCCAAGACTCAATCTTTCATATATTTGTTCCTGAAATTAAATAACTTAAAATTGAAGTATAATAGTTCTAGAAAGTATATAAAAACACATAAAATCTAAATAAAATAGACTCAAATAACCTTATTAAAAACACTAATTAATGACTCATCAATAACCAGGGTGATTGAGGAGCAACTTGACATCTGGAGGGACGTTAGATCTCGCCGAACTAGCCACTTAATTAGAACCCTTATCTCATAACTGATAATTATTTGATTTAATCCAACAAGGAAATAGATGCCGCTTAAAATCTACAATCAAACCATTTAATTATCTACAATCAACTCGACGACTCTGCCCAATCAAATCAACATGCAAACTCCCCCATTTAATTGCTTTTATTTACTTTTTTTTATAAGTTTAGCTAGTTGTCTAGTTGAAACGACAATCTTTGTAGAGACGATTTTACTTACCACTTTATTACCTTTTTGACAAAAATAAACGACATTCATTCATTCAAATTGATAGAGTACATCGGTACAATACATATTTAAAGTTGCTAAAAATAAAAAGGATGAATTGTGAACAAACTCATAGCATAAACAGTTTAGTGCCCTTACGAAATTTAGTTATCAATTTTTTGACGCCGTTGTCGAGGATTCTTAATTTTCAATGAGGTAATTTGCTATGGACCTTTAAAATATTGTTAAAGGAATTGTCTCTTGCTATTTTAAGAAAAAAATTAGTAAAATTCTACATTCCTTTCCATTTTTTTCATTATTATAGAATTCATTGCTATCACTAAAAATGATAACCGCTCACCCTTAAGACTTTTTTTGGGAGATCATATTAGACTTTTTTGTGACTGTCATTCTTCATCTAATTGCAAGTGGTTTCATAAGTCTTCTACAACATTGTTCAATGTCGGTACTCTACATATCTTCACATCTCATCTATCGATAATCTTCTGAAATAAAATAGGAAGATCTAAGTTTATGATTGGACCACTTACTATAAACTAAAATATTAAAATTAAGAAGATAAAATATAAAAGAGGCATGAATACTTAGAAAATAGAAAAATAAAATAAAATAAAAAAGTTGGTATATACTACTATAGAGTTTGTAGAAATGGATGTGAATGGATCCAAAAATAAGTGAAAGGGAGGTGGTACTTTGAGAAGGCAAAGGCAGTCTTGTGGCGATTGTCAGGCAATTCACTCTGAGATGGATCAGACCCAATTGTCCATCCATAGATGTAATGTAAGAGTCCCCACCTTTTCCTTCCCCTCTCTGTTTTATAGGTCCCACCACACCTTCTCCATTCATCTTCCTCTTTCACCACTTCTTCACTTCAAAATTCACACTCACTTTCTCTCTTCTTCTCTCCACTACTTCACTCTCAAAATTATTCTCTTCATGGACAAAAAAATCATTGAAAGAGAAACACATGACTTAATGAACGTTGAGTCATTCTCTCAACTTCCCTTCATCCGCCCTCCTCCTACTAACAAAGAGAAAGGCATCCGCCTCTTCGGTATCGAATTCGGTGGTGGCGCCACCGAAGACGAGTCCTCCGAGTCTCCGGAAACAACCAACAACAACAACAACATTAACTCGTTCGAGGTTGACAACAACAACAACAAAGACAACAACAATAACGAAAACAACAGAAGATTTGAATGTCATTACTGTTGTAGAAACTTTCCTACTTCACAAGCCTTAGGTGGTCATCAAAACGCACACAAAAGAGAACGTCAACACGCAAAACGACAACACCTTCAATCAACTATGGTACATGCTACTACTTTCTCTGATCCACATCTCTACCATCATCATCATCAACAACAGCATCCTCTTTATAGATTCACATCATCATCACCATCATCATTATCATCATCACCTTCTTATCCAACATGGAACACAAACTCAACTAGGTTCTATAACCATCCAACAACTTCTTCTTACTCTCAACAACAACCTATTAATGGTAGTCCTTTAGCTTTTTGGCGTATCCCAAACGGCACAGTTCAGAGTAACCCTAGTTTCAACCATGAACGTCCTTTACCTTTGCTTGCTTCTGAGGAAAGATCAAATTTGTGGCACAGTGGACAAGGAGTACCTTCTTCTTCTTCTTCTTCTGCTTCGCATAATCGTTACGTTTATGACTCTAAACGTAACGACCATGTTAGTCTGGATCTTCATCTCTAAATAACCAATTTTGGTTATTTAATTCATGAAGAGTCTATTTATTATAAATTAAGCTTGGTAATAACATGTCAATTTTTCATACATGATATAGTATTAGACTATTAGTGTCACTCAGCAAAATAACTTCTTATGATTGATTCAACTACGCTACTTTGAGCAGCTTGGGCGTAATATATATAAAAAAATATGAGAAATTTCTTCCTTTTAGCTACTTATGTTGGAACTAATTGTTTCTGATTCTTTTTATATTATATGAGTCAGAATCCGTTTACACCAGGTATTAAATTTATTATACTTGCACCTTCCTTTTAGAATTTGTTTCAATGATCCTTCTAATATATTTTTTCATCATGAAACATTTGTTTCTAAACTCAAAGATTTGCTATATATTCCATTTACTTATCTATTATAAGAATAAATCAGAGAGTGAAATATGAAAGAATTTCACACTTCTATTTTCAGTCATTTTTGTTCTCAGATCCGTTCAAGAGCATTGGATTTGAATCTTTATTATTTCATTTTTAAGCGAAATGTTAGTAACTTAATGATCAAATTAGTTTTCCGGGTTTGAACTCTGAACCTCCTTCTTAAAACTCGTTCAATAACCTTTAGATTGCATCAGATCAGTATTAGTTTTATGCAACAAATTAAACATGAGATTCAAGCATCTATGTATGAGTATTAATTCTAACACAAGTTTGTATAGTTAGGTTGTTAGCTGAGAAAAATTATACTGTCTCACACGTGTGAAGGATAATGTAAAAGGTATGAATTGAATAGAGTTAGGTCATGGGTGCGCATGAACAATTTGTCGAATCACACGTGTGGCAAAGTCCATGATACTGTCTAAGAAGGTGGGGTATTGAGAGAAGTGATTTTTGCTAATTTTAATGGTACAATGTAATGTCATGATAAGGTTTGATGATGGTCTGCTCAAATATTGCAGAAACGAAAGTGATATTTCTATGTCTACTAGCATGCATCAAAAATGTAATTCATTGATTTCAAAATTACATGTGTACATGCTCCTTTTGTTTTTCACTCACAATAGAGCAAAAAATGTTTGATAGAGTGTGACAGGTACATGAAAATTAGCTTAATATTATGTCTTTTTTGTCTACATGTAAAGATTCATGAAGCTAGGGCAAATATATAGGGTAGTATAGCAATATATATAGTAATAAATGAGAGAAAGGAACATGTTCGTCAAGAGCATGTTCATTGTTCAAGAACATGTTGGTGCTTTTTTATTCCTCAATATAGTGTGTAGAATTAGGTTGACCCGGTGTTGAAACAATTGATTGTAGATAATGAACAAAAGTGGTCCTAGAGCATGTTAGAAATTTTTAAAGTGTTTTCTAACAAATATCAGTTAAGTTAGTGGTTTTGTTAATTTTCAGGATTTGAATCCTGAAACTCAAAAACTCTTTTGGTGTCCCTTGCTCACCAATGGAGTTAAAAAAAATAAAAAAATCTATGGAAGATCTATATATAAAAGTAGAATTGGGATTTGATACATGCAATGAGTGATGTGTTTGGTAATCATTCATAAATTGAAGTTGAAAATGGTAAATAATTACTACTAAGTTGATAAGTACTTCTGACCCACAAGTAGGGAAGGCATATGGGCCAATTCTTTATTATGCATTGTTTACAAAACACAAATTATCATCATCATTCAAAGGAAATGTTTCCCATTAAAGGGTTTTCTTGGGTTTAAAATGGCAAAATCAACCTTCAGAAAAGGATGTCTTGTGTCTTTCTTCCTTTTCTCTTGAACAGCTTTAATGAACTTGGTAGTTACCGTGCCATCTTTATTTTCCCCATCTTATGTACCGTTGCTTTTATATCATATACACAAGTAAGCATCACAATGGGTGGGGTGGGACATATTTTACCTTCCTCGTCCTCGTCCTCAAATCACATATTTTTACATGTTACCATACCCGATCTTCGACCGGGTAAGAAATTGAGCCCCATCCCTAACTCCAACTCTGACGGGTTTGGGTATCCTCGCAATAAAATAATTTTTTAGTAAAAAAATTAATTTTTTCTGGCCTTAAACCCGAACCCAAAATTTCCCCGAACCCGAACCTACAACCAGAAATTAATTTTCTATTAATCTTATACATTTTGGGTAGAAAAACACCAAACACCATGTGTATTTGTCGATTACAAACTAGGGAAGATAACCTTATACCATATCCGCAGTGATTAAAAATTCAAAAATATCTCAAAAGTAGGAATGACATTTAAAGGCTTGCATGTTGCATATCAACATATAGTCAAAATATCAATAGTCTAAATTAACTAATAATCTAAATTATCATAACAAACAACATAGCCAAGTACAAAGCACATGATTGTTCATTGAAAAATTAAAATTGCTAAAACAAGTAGCCACATCAACATTATATATCTTCTTTCTTTCGTTCTCTAAAACAAGTGAGAGACCCATAGTGTGAGACGGAGATAGAAGTGAGAGAGTCGTAAATTAGTTCCTGGTTTAGGGTTTAAATGAGACGTTTAGGTTTCTATTTATATAAAAGGAGTAATAAAGTAAGTTTCTATATTTAAAAGGGTTCGGAGACAAGTTGAGGGTGGTGCTTATATCCCTGGTACTCGTACCCGTATTTTAAAATAAGGGAAAACCTAAAATCATACCTAAATCTAATCAAAGCTGGAAACTCCATCAAATCCTAGCGGATTCAAGCGGATATTCGTGGGTACGGATTTTATTGTCATATATACAAGCGCCGAAAGTTGAATACTTACGTGTTCCTCTGTCCTCTTTCATAAGTACTTCATTGCTTTAAATTTTTTCTTTCTCCCATCTGATCTATTTTATTTTCATCTGCATATACTACGTTATGACTAGCATCCTAATGTCGTGGACGTTACTTTTCTTTTGAATGATAAAGTATATAAATATATCAAGAGTACAACAAGGTGTACTCAAAGTCTTGCAAGAAAAAACGAAGCATAAGCAAACAAAAAAAACAACCGAAACATACAACAAACAGCCACGGAAGAAAAAAAAACCACGATGGTACAATGGAGATTTGAGGTCTTACCCAGATATCAAAGTGATAAATACAGTTACAATTTTTCGTTACAATTTAAAAAATAATAATATATAAGTGAAGATTCAAAATGGTCCCTGATCAAAAACTCAAGTACCCAAGTCGATCCCTTGCAAAAGAAAAAAAAAGTAGGGTTTTAACAAAAATAAACTAAAAGCTTAAGTTGTAAAGTGGGCTATCTGAAGTTTAGGTTCTTTTTTATTGAATTGAAACTTGGGTCTCATATTTATTGTCAAGCCAGTTACAAATTTTATGTGATTATTTAAAGGGAAATGCTAACGAGTGTCATAAGTGCACTTGTTAAGAAGTTTAAAATGAAAATTTATCTTGCAAATTGTGCACTCAATATATTGAAACAATAAAAAGTAACTTTTTCTATCTAAATTTCATCAATTGTTTCTAATTTTCAATCTTTAACAAGTGCCCTAGCATGACCCTTGTTTAAAATATATAAGTTATTTAATAATTAACTCAAGAAAATAACAAAGTTGCACAAGTCTTAACTCATCAAAATGCTTAAATTGTTAAGTCAACGTTGTGATTAGGGTTCGAACCTCAACTCTTTACTTGTACGTAAGTTTTCAATGATTATTGTTTATTTGTCAATCTACCAAAAAAACTGATAAAGTTTCTAATAAGATAGGTTAAAAAACAAGTAAAATTGGAAGAAAAAATTACACCAAAATAATATTTCATTTTCTGTTTTATTGCAAAAGAGATATGTAGTGAGAAAGAAAGAGATATCTGAAGTGTGTTAGTTTTGTGGTGAGTTGGAGATTCCTTCTCAATGGAAAGAGAGAGGACATGTTCTCTCCTTAACAATAATAGACTGATAGTTATAGTACTGATGCTTCTGCCTACTTTAATCATCTATTATTTTGGCAGCACAAAAGGTCAGAGATTTTATTTTGCTACAATGGACACTACCTATAAAACTCAGATAAAAAGGCAATCAATCACATACACATGTTCAAGGTCTATTTTCCTCTAAGTTGTTTGGGACATATATACAATTTTGACCGACATGAAGACAACAATTTTAATCCCCTCTACATTTTTAAAAGAAGCCACATTAATGCAAAATAACTGTTCCCCTCGTCCCATTCTTTTCATTAAACAATACTGATAATAAACTACATCAAAAAAGGAAATTCTTTTTTATCATAGGTCTTAGTTCAATCGATAAAATTGTCAAAATTGCTAGGTCCGTTGTAACAGTAATAGGTCAGACATCGTAAGAGCAATTCAAACTTCAACTCCTCCACATATATGTTTGAATATAATTGTCTATCTATAAAAAAAAATTATTTTCTCATTTAATTTAAATAGTATTTCATTCCTCTTTTTCCTAAAATGCTTATAATGTCGGAGGAGTGAGTAACATTATAACTATCATGATTAAATGTTTGTTCTTTTTACTAAAAATATGAATTTTTTTTTTTTGATAATAGAAAAATGGAATGAAATTTAAATGTTTTATTTACTAAAAGTGGTAAGATCCACCTTTAGATATTGAAAAATCGATTTTTGATAAATCCTTAAAATGCTTATGACTATTCTCTTATTTATCTTTAAAAAAGTGTTCCTTTGATAATAATATCAATATGTAATAAATTACATTAGATTTGATTAAGGAGAGATTCGGATGGTAAAAAAATTATTCAACTCTAACCGTACAATATTACAACTCTACTGATTATGGCTCAAGTACTTGCCCTTTGTCCCATTTCTTACACGTTCAATTCACGAGAAAAACCCGACAATCTTATTGGTTGGTAAATATTAATTTAACTTCTTTATAGTGCTCTTGTGGCTCGTCTACGTCATCTGCAACTCCAACAGTAATATTCTTGAAAACAGTCAACAACATGTCTGAGTTGCACATAGCCAGAAGCCCAGACCTATACAACGATTTATTAAAATTTAATGTAAGTCATATAGTAAGTAATTATTCACTACAATATAGATAACTCGAGACATCTAGATAAAGACATATGTTATCTCATTTAACCATTCATGGATGAATGTCTTTGAAAAAAAAAATTGCATTCTTGGTTGATGTATAAATAGAAGTTTTGATTGAAAAAAAAAAAAATCAAACTTAATATATATAACTCACAGTTATTTTTTGCTCAAAAAAAAAACTTACAATTATTTAGTGCGTTTGATAAGAACATCCCGGTAAAAAATGGATTTTGATCCTCTAATGTATAAAGTGAAAAATCGATGATTGTTATTTAAATAGATTTATGATTGATTATAATATATAGACTATAACTACATTTGATGTTATTCAAAAAAATAACTACATTTGATGTATTAATTAATAGTGTTTTTGAGGTTAACTCAATTGACTGGAACCTTGCGTAATATATGTATGGATTGAGGTACGAACACCAACATCTTACTTCTTCATATTTAAAATAATTTAAAAATGTGTGAGCTTCAGCCACTAAACTATTTGACAAAAAAATAGTTGATTTTAGAGTTATTTAAATAACTGATTGTTATAAATATTCAAAATTTTGTTTTTATTCTCTATAAAATAAATCACATTTTTTTCGCTAAAACATTTTTCTTCACCATGTTTAGGAAAAAAAATACTGACGAAATTTTTTTTCAAGGATTTAAAATGCTGATGAAAAAATTTACAAAGGCAAAAAATATTAACGAAAAATTTTATGATGATTAAGTAGTGTAATTCTTTTTTAAAAATACTAAAAACAAAGTTTGAAATATTTATATAGATCATTTATTTAATTAACCCTTTATTTTATTTATTTTTGAATTGTTCATTTTAAAAAGTTGGAGCCCTATGATAAACTTTAGTAGAAGTACTCGTATTTTTCCATTATTTTCTACCCAACAACAAAGTACATATGAAAAATGACCTTGACATTACAGAATGGCTCAACTAACTAGACATGTACTTTTGTTTTTTACAAAACTAGACATGTACTTGTTAACATGATGAAGGGAGTTATATATAATGATGCAAGTTCAAGGCATGCATCTTTTTGTCTTTAAAAAAAAAGTTCAAGGCATCCAATCCAAGGTTCAATGCAAAACAAAAATTGATGTCTCAATATAATGTTAGAGTTTTTATTCTTTGTTAACATCATAACCCTTTCATCTCTTCTTGATTATAAGGCTATGCTTAGCTAGATTTTCTCTATTGTTGGGATTTCGTATAATTTTCTATGCTTATGGTGTAAAATTGTAAATACTTGATCCGTATGGTTATATATAAGTTTTGCTTCGCTATATCGATGTTTATATTCTCACACTTAATTCTTTTTCCACATGCACTCAAAAATTGATCTTTTGATTTAGAAAGTGTTAGACATGGAGTTTTTATTTAAGGAACATGGAATATATTTATTTGTAGATTCTAATTGAGAGACGTTTGAAGTTATAGGATAGAATAAATCTTCTATTATCTACATGAGACATTGAGATGCAAAGAGAGCAATAAGTGAAATCATAGTTGAGACATTAGGAGTATATAACCGATCTAGAAATACTTTAGAGGATTAGTTCATGAAACTCAATCTCAACATTATTATCTCTCTGTTATTGTTTCCAATTTAATGCTTAGATCTTTTCATAGAAAAACAACTTTTTTTCACACTTAAAACTATAATAATTGTTGAAAGAATGATATCGCATGAGTTCATGTGTTTAATAGGTTGCATAGTATAGGAGTATGTAGCTAGCTCATTCGTTCGTCCATTTGGATGTTATTAGTACATGTTCTTAGTAGTTAGTTTTTTTGTTTGGCCAGTCATATGTTCTTAGTCATAATATATATTCTTAGTCATGGTACAAGTACAATAGTTAGCCTGGTTGTTTTGTCCATTTGGACGTTCGCTTTAAGTTTGTAAATGTTTTGTCCGGTGAGGATGGATGAGAAGCAACGGTGGCGGAAAGTGCTCTGGTACAGTGGCGATGAGTTTTCGCGGTGAAATAAAAGGTCCTAGCAGGCACGTTAGCATTCCAACGCTCAAGTCGGTAATGGAACTGAGAAAGAGTGTGTAGAAAGTGTGAATAACTGTCTCGGGTTTTGTGGCATGCGATTAGGGAGCGGTTAGAGGACACGTTTGGGGTGATCCTCGGGTGGGGTTACGCTCGAATGTGATGTGGTGCACTAACGTTTGCGTGTTCCTTCAGGCACCGAGCCTTAAGGCGGTGTATGTTTCGTCCACGTGTCATTGTGGGATTGGCCTTCTGGCCTTCCAGAATAGTATCATTAGTTCATTGTTCTATATCCGTAGTCTTTCTCTTCAAAGTAAAGCATATCAGTAATGTTATTGAATGTATCATTATTCTCATGTATACTTACAATTCTCCCTTGTTCCTACAGGTTTAACATCCTAGAAGATCATAACTAATTCTATTTAGGCTTAACATCCAGAGGTAATTTGGATTGCAAATCAAAAGATAAGCCTTGCTCTTTAGAGATTAGTCGCTCTCTCTTGTGTGAATGAAAAAGGAACTAACCATACTTAGGATTTTTGTTAATCATTTAAAAAGTATTGTCATAATTTTAAGGGAAATACTAACGAGTGCCCTAAGGGCATTTGTTTAGAAATCAAAAGAAGAAACGTTTTCTTGAAAATTGTGTATTCAATACCTTGAAACTTCAAAAAAGAATTTTTTCCACATAACCCTAATTTTAATATGATCTATAATAATACATGCTTATCAAAATTTTGTGTCTCCGTCTAGTTAAGTTCATGTGCCATGTTTGCATCATGCATTTTAAATTTCCTTCAAATATGTGTGATATGTAGGGGATTTCTTTTTAGCGCTTAAGGTTAAAGGACCAAATTATTCATCAAATTTCAAGTTATTTGTCTTCAATAAAAAGTGAGAGATTGTTAGAACCACATTAGTTTAGATGCAATTTCGACCATTTAGGTTTAAATGTTGACAAACTATTGAAAAATGGAAAATAACAAATTGTCTACTAAAAGTTTGTGTAAATGTGCAGGGTAAAAACAAAGTAAATAATACCAGTCAACCCATGTGTTAAGACTTAAGAGACTTATAGAGTCTCTTAACATAACCATTTTTCAAAGATGAAGTATAGTATAGGTTGAGATTCTCTGATGACAAGAATATGCTCACTCTCCTGACATTACCCTTTTTACAACAAACTCAGTTAAAAATGGTTATGTTGTCGTTTATTGCTAAGTTTGTATGTTTAAATTCATCGCTCTCAAAATTAGGGTTTATAGGTATATTATTCAGTCTTAATTTGAAACAAATTTGATAGATTAATTGATTTATAATGTTGTTGTTGATGAAATATTTATCTGTAAAATTAAGATTAAATTGGAAAAAAAATAAGAAAAAAATGTAGTAATTAGGTTTGGTGTCATAAGCACTTTTGGATAATTCACCTCAATATTAAATGGTTATGTAAGCGATGAATATGTGATTTTTTTTTAAAATGTTAAAGGAAAATGTTACATAGACTAAAATATGTAATTTTTTTCTGATTAAAACCAAAATTCTGGATATTTATAGGGATCTTTACTTAATTAATCCAATAAATTATATTGATGTAAATATATATATACTTATATACTATATATAGAGGAAATATGGGATTTTGGGCTGACTTTTTTCACTCTTTCAATTACACCCATAAACAAATTTTTCTATAATATTGTTATTTTGTTGTGTCATTAAAAAAGATAAGTATTTATATTATATTTGTTATATTGTTGATGTAATTGAAAAATATAAACATGGTCTATTATAATTTGAAAGTCACAAACATTTTTTTTTCCTTGGTTATAAATGTCACGAACATTTATACATATAAATCAAAACCAAAATTTCATTAAAAAAAACACTGTTTATAATTTACATGCATTAGTATAGTAAAAAAAGCGTGAAAACTCTGAACACTAGTATAAGATAATGTTAGCTTAAGAGAAGGTTTAAGGAGGGGTCAGGATCCAATTATGTCCCTCCTTAGACTGTTTTTGATTATGATTAAAATCAAACGTTCTTTTGTGATCCAATAATTTAATTGATTGGTAGTGTGTTAAAAATCTTTGCATTGACGGTATATAATTAAATATTTTCATTTATGCATATATAAAATAAATAATATTGATTTTGTGTAAAATACCATAAAGATTTCGTGGACTGAATATTCCCTATTTTTTATAGAGTTTGTTTGTCTATAGTTTTGCCGTTATTATCTTTGAAAAAGAGAACTAAACAAACAAAAAAAATGTGTTAGAGAACTCATTAGAAAGCCCCACCAAAACTAAACTAATATAAGGCATGAATAAAGACAATGCCACAATACTGCCGTAGTGTTAACATCAATCCAACTATCCAAGACCCCACAAGTAAATGCAACATATAAAGTGCATGTGATGAGAAGGGAGCATAGTCCATAATGAAGACACACACAAACACATTATTATGACTAAAAAGGACCACTTCAATTACTTTGTAGATGTAGAGAGGGATAGAACAGTGGAATTTAAGGAACATCGGCCCACACCTCAATAAAGTTTGAAAACGAGGATGACAGTTTCTACAGTAAGTTTTCTTATTATGCCAAAACCTGCCCATAAGCCCCAAAATCCTCTACCTTTGTTTCTATCCATCCTATGTGGTGTAGTGATAGTGGCAGGAGAAACAACTTGGTAACATCTTGTTTATATATATACACCATTATATTTTTGTTGGATCCTAAGTGCTTTTAAAAATATCTTTTGTTTTTCTTGATTCAAATCATTATTTTGATCTTTTGGAATTGTATTTTGATCACATATATTAATAAGATTATTGAGTTGACCCTTAAAATTGATGGTTACTAATCACGCCGGTTATAATTTCATCATCGGATCGGGTTTTTGTGCACTCACAAGATTGTGTGCAGTTACTCATTCACTTATATGTGACTGTGTGACTGAACGCAATGTGTGATTGAATCCAAATTCTTTGTGATCTACCAATGTCATAATTGTTGAGTTAGCATGGTGTTTAGAACATGTTCAATTGAAGTATGTTTTCACAAATTTGTTTGTGACTATTATTAATCTCTATTTTGTGGTTCAAATTCATCAAAATTTATTGAACATGTTGACAGGTGAACTAATAAATTTATTGATGGTCTTCAGTTTTAATGATTAAGTAACTTAAGTGATTCAATTATCAATCAAATATTTACATACATATATACATATACATATACATACATACATGTACGTACGTATGTATATATGCATGCATGCATGTATGCATGCATGCATTTATGTGTAACAAATTAACTATTACTAGGGTTTGAACTCAAGCTTGAATATGCAAGTTAAAAGCAGTAAGTATCAGTGCCACTGAGTCCTAGGAGTTGTTAAACATTTTTACCCATTTACGGATGAAAAAAAATGTCCATGATATAGGACCACAGGTGCAGGAGGTCAATGACAGGGGGGGTTCAGTTGATCTTTCACATAGATGAGTAGGCACACCCACACACAACGCTATCAAATATAATTGGTCTATTGAACCAGAACTACATGTGATACCCACCTAAAGAAATCAATTCTATGTTCAACACTCTTCTGTACACTTGTCATAGGGTAGTTTAAGCTAGCCAACAATGCAAGTTGAAATTAAAGGGATTCATGTACAACCTTCCACCATCAAGTGGGAAGAGTCCTCTTCTCATTATGGCAACTCAACAAGGAAATTATGTATTGGCGTCAAAAGAATATTGATACTATTGTCTACAATTATTATTGCATTGGATCTAGCAAGTTAGCTAGGTGCATGTAAAAATGGAGCATACGTTGTTTAATTTTCAGCTACCAAGGTCCTTCAATTAAAATATTGTGCCCCACATTGTTTTCAATTTAATTCCTCAAATATCTTGTTTTGCTATTTATGTTGCATCTTCCCATCTATCATGGACAGAAACTAATAACGGAATTTTTAATTGGCTTTGTTTAAATTCCTTATGGTGACTTTCTATGTTTGGTCTTTACCGGTTTTAATCATGACAGTGACGAATTTATAGCTTTAAATACCAACTTAGGCACGCCATTGTTAGGAAAATAGCACACAAATGATCCAATGGTAACACACACACAAAAAGATACAAATATAGTATGGAGAACACAAATATAATTGTTTTTTGACAAAACAAATATATTGTTAACATCTTCAAACGAAATTGCATTTTGTTTTACTAAAAATATACATTCAAATTGATAGAACGCATCGAAAATAACATCAGTTCTCTTAAAACTCACATCATCCTAGTTAATAGTATAAAACGATAAAACATCTATAAATTTAACAAAATCAAAGTGATTGTAATACTCATGCTTTCAGATATATAATGTTGACACTCAAGTGATCAATTGATTTTTTGTATGATCTAATAGTGTGGTTAAACATCATGGTAAAATCTCAACTCACTTGGCATGCCAAAGAAACATTTATCCTCTACTACCCACTCATAAATATTATATTTTCTTTTAAAAAAAAAAGGAGAAAACA
>Ga0315915_1005389_pt1 | contig 15954 bp, 12 predicted proteins | sample MpolbnodulesMG_FD_207738 | JGI IMG/M metagenome (GOLD analysis project Ga0315915, IMG submission 207738) | Medicago polymorpha root nodule microbial communities from Los Angeles, California, United States - branched nodules | ecosystem: Host-associated > Plants > Roots > Nodule | place: USA... | reverse complement strand
GTTGGAGTGAGGTTCACTGATGCAGGCAAAATTATGGTAAAGATGACCAAATATTCTGCAAGTAATTTTGACCCACTTTCTAACAATGGGGTGCTCCTATGAATTGCAAGAAGAGAAAAGTTGATAAATTTGTTGATTTACACAAAAGTAGTTTATTTTTAGTTTTCTAGATTGTATGAATATTATTGAAATATTTATGATTTTGTACGAAAACTCTATAAATTATATGAAATTATGATGATATGTCGTTTAATTAATTTGTGTCTTTTTAAATTTTATTTCCTTAATTTATTTGTGTTTATTTAATTTATTTCTTTAATTAAAATAAAAAGTGGGATTGATTTATAAAAAAAGTATCTTGGAATTTGGAATGCCAAAACAATCTGTAATTTCCCTCATTAATGTAAATCTGTTTTATCATTACCGGCGGAATTTTCCCTCGGTAATGTTTGAGGTGGTTTTGGCAAAGAACTGCTGAGGGATTATTCCGCCAGTAATTACTGACGGATTGTTCGGCCAATAATTACTGAGGGAATAATCCCTCAGTAATGCTTTGTCAAAACCATCTCATCGTTGAAACATGATATAAGAAAAAAGAACTATATTATTATTTTACCCAAAAAAAAAAAACTGTAATAAAGCAAGTACGATATATTTTAAATATAAACAAAAAACGAACAAATAAGGTGAGGTAATAAATTCGGTCAAAAAAAGTGTAAATATTTGTTATAATTCTTATAAACAACGAAATGATGTTTTTTTTCTTCTTATAAACTAATATTTTCTTGAATATAAAAGTCGACATATAGCTCTTTATTTAATCAAAAATATTGTTAATTTATCAATTTAAAAAACAAATGCACTGGTATATTACTCCTTTAATTTACTAGTGTACTATAAAAGCTCTTTTATTTGCTTAGCTCACAACGTTTAACGTTAACACCAAGTTGCGAGCTACTCATACAAAGCAACTTAATATTGCATGGTATGGATATACTTTAAAAATAGAAAATAAAAAAAACACAGGACTTGGTGGGGATTCGCAACTTGGTGTTGTGTTGTGAGGTAGCCATTTCAATTTTTTTTGTTAAATTGAATTAATTTTTTGAGAATTTTTTTTTAGACTCTTACAATATCTTTTAGGCTTAAACACACTGTTTACCCCTTAAATTTGCAAATGTAATAATTTTGGCCCCCTTTTAAAAAAATGGCAAAAGTGACCCTCCATATTTACTCCCTTTTGCAAAACCTCTATTTTGACCCGATCAACCATATGTGGCATGCCACCTGTGTATTTATTTTATTTTTTATTTTTTATTCCATGCCTATAATTAGCTAATTAAAAAAAGAAAGGAAATCACCAATAAAATAGCCTGGCACGTGAGAGCTTCACCATCCTCTTCTCCTTCCAAACCAAATCTTCATCTTCTCCTTTTATTTTCCAAAAATTGAAAATTTAATTTCCGACCCAAACCTTCGTCTTCTCCTTTTTCATCTTCATCTTCTCCTTCATTGCTTCTATTTTCGGACCTTCCATTTTTTTTTTCTCAAAAAAGAACAAGATCCCAGGATTCAAAGGAACATCCGCTAAACACACCGTAAAAGTGAAAGAAAAAAAAAACAAGAGTCAAGAACATAGGTGAACTCAAACCAGTACTTATTGGTACTTTCTATCGAAAAACAAGTAATTGGGTTTTGCCATACACGGATTTCTGTCTTTAACTGTTCTCGCCACACATGGATTTCAAATGAAAGGGGTTTGGTAGAGATGTATTTCACTCTTTCAATTGTAGATCTTGATTTGTTGAAATTACATTTTAGTTAACATGGGGTTTCAATGTGTTCACACTTTTATTTGAAACTGATTTTGATTCTCTTATGTTTACTGGAGGGAAAGAACAAAATATATATGAACATTGTAATTTTGTTAAGTGGGGTGTCATGGAAGATGGGTGTAAGAAGCTTGTGTCTAAGAAGGTTTTAACGCAGGTTCTGGTACCAAAACAATTTAGTGGATGATGAATTGGAAACACGACCCTAATTCAAGAAGATTGGGGAAGCTATTTTGTTAATGATTTATGGGTTGTTAATGATTTATTGGTTGTTATTGTTTTGTTAATGATTGGGATATGGTGTTATGTTCATCTGTTCATGTTGTTGTCTCTTCACTCATGTGCCCTCCCTTTTTAATTTTATTTTTGATTTTTTTTATTTTTTTACGGATTAAAAGAAAAATAAAAAATAAAATAAATACATAGGTGGCATGCCACATATGGTTGACCGGGTCAAAATAGAGGTTTTGCAAAAGGGGGTAAACATGGGGAGTCACTTTTGCCATTTTTTTTAAAAGGGGACAAAAATCGCTACTTTTATAAACTTAGGGGGTAAATAGTGTGTTTAAGCCTATCTTTTATTAGGTCCCAACATTTTTTTTTTTTTACCCTTATTCTATAAATCTGATAGTTATCTCCCAAACCATCTCGTAGATATATCAACCTAACCATCCGGTAGTTATTTTGCAAACCATCTGGCACATATCTCCTTAACCATCCGGTAGATATCTCCTGGAGGTATGTTTTATATGCAAGAAACAGTTGGTTGTACTTTCATAATTTGTACTTGACTTTAATCTTCTCTAAAACCTTACGATTTATGATGATTTTTTTAGTTTTTCATCATAATCATTTCAAGATATAGGGTCTATATATGTTCACTCTATTGTGATCAATTAGAAGGTAAAAGCTTAATACCTTCGTTTGGGTTTGTTAGTGCTAATTTTTTTCTCATTGTAAAATCCAAGAGTTAATTTTTGGAGACATAAAAAGGTGTATAACAACAAAATAAAATTGAGCATTCACCGCTAAAATTAAAAGTAATAATATTGTAGATATAAACTGAAAACTATCTTTCTTCAAAAAAAAACTAAAAAACTATTTAAAATTTATTTTAATAACTACATTTAGTTTATACCGTATTTTTTATTTTCTCTATGTGATGTTAGTTGATGCGGCAAAAGTTTAACGTTACAACCTGATACAACTCCTCTCAAAAAAAAAAAACTGACACAACTAAATTCAAATATTAAGAAGATAGTTGATGAGCACGAGCTTTTATGTCTCCAAAAATAAAATTACAAACTTTTTTTTATGTCTCCAAAAATTAACTCCCAAATGTTACAATGATAGAGGATTTTTTTTTTAGCAGAAACAAAATGTAAAATACGGTAGTAAGCTTTACCTCCTAATTGATTGCAATAGAGTGAATATTAACTATATTTATTGTAATGATTGTGATGAAAAACTAAAAAATTGCCCAAAAAACGTAAGATTTTAGAGAAGATTGAAGCTGAGTACAAAGAAGGAAAAAAAAGTACAACCAACACTTTCCGGCATATAAAACATACATTTGCGAGATATATATAAGGATGATTAGGGAGGAAGATATTTACCAGATGGTTAAGGAGATAACTACCAGATGTGTAGGACACGGGTAAAAAGGGAGGGGGCCTAGGAGCTATTGAGGGGGGCTACAAAGAAATTCTCTATTTTGTTCTGATAAATTTAAAAGTGTGACACTCGTAATTAAATTGCCCATATTATATAGCCAAAAGATGTATTTACTTTTTGAGATTTTCTTTTCCAACCTAACTAATTTGTCATGTGTCCTCCGAATTGACCATTTTATCTCTGTTTAAATTTTATAATTTGAAGCGCATTCGGATTATAAAATCAGAACAGTTACTACCCAATTTTGTTCAAATTCAACCAAATTTATTAAAATGACATAATTGTAATAATATAATTTAAAATTGTCAACAAAATTTATTAATCCATCACATTTTACTAATTAAACATGATTTCATAATATATTTACATTAATTTAATGCTAATTAATACAAAATGTTTGACACCTAAAGCTTAATATGAAGCACAATATGAAGGTGGAATGAGGGAGAAGGTTTGTCATCCGTCTCGTGCGCTCTCAACAAAATTGGGAGCACAATATGATAGGGCAAAAGAATATGGGAACCATTTTGAACAATCTCATATCCAAATCGGTATGTACAAGGTGATTTAGGAGAATCTCATTTGACCGTTAATACTAACTCATAACTACTTCTACGAAGGTCTCTGTTGACCCTATGTATAAAAGGACAACATTGAAATTATGACATCCTAACCTCCACCTTCTAAAACAAAAGTTAGAAAGAAAAGGAGAGAATGTTAGTTGGGATGAGAAATTATGACGAATGATTAGGTATTTATAAGAAAAATGCAAACATAGACTGTAACGACACTCAATAGAAGGTTGAAACATGTGGTCAACGAGTCAAATATCGTAAAAAAGACACATGAACATATGCATGGAACCGATCAATCTTGCTGCCCAAGCCATTATCCACATTCTGGATTGTTTTGAATTATATAATCTGAAACACTCTCGAGCTATGAAATTTTTTACTATGATAAACAACTAAATAACAAAATATCATTGTAACGAAATTTGAAAATTCAAAGTTTTGTTTTTAAGGAAAAAGTTCAACTGTATTTAAAATTGAACCATATATAATACAATATTCAAATTAAATTATTTAACTAATCCAAAATTCAAAACATACCAAAGGAATGAATTCATTAACTTTCTTTAAACTTGCAAATGTATTATCCTAAACTTGTGAAAAACTAATATATTAAGCTAGTTAAATTATTTAGTTATCAAAGTCATTTTTTTTTAAGGATAGTTATCAAAGTCATAGTTAGCAACACAAATACTACATTATTTCCCCTAAAAAAACACAAATACTACATTCTTATGAAGAGTAAAGGAATGCCCTCTTTCTCAATCCCATCCATTATCATCCCTAGTTTAGATGAACATAATATAATTTTAAATGCTTTCAAATAAATTTGATTAATTGATTTTGAAGTGATTTATGTTTTGAGTTTTCACTCTAAATAAAATTTGATGTAAAAATTATTTATTTTTGAACATAACGCAATTAGCTTCTTTTCAATTCATTTTTTATTTATGGAAGTTTCTTTTCAATTCATCAAAATACTTTTCATCGCTTCCAATTCCAATTAAATCAAGATTTATAGTGAAAATCAATTTGGTCAAAGAGTATACACAGATCAATTGTTTCATAAAATTAGGTTTGACAAAAGCCAAATTTAATTCTTAATTATATCTTTTAATTCTAAACTACTCCATCCGTCTCGGATTAACTGAGTCAAAAACTCATTTCACACGTATTAAGAAAAAAGTATAAATGAAGGAGAGAGAAAAATAGTTTTAAGCGCACTTGTTAAGTATTGGTGCATTCTTCACTATCATAAATGTAAAGTGGAATATATTGAATTGAGAATGATGAAAGTAGTATTAATTAGAGTTATAAAGGAAAAAAGTAATTACTATTGTATTGAAAAGTGAAATGACTTAGTTATTTTGGGACACTTTTTTATAATATGTACTTCCTCCGTCCCAAATTGTATGTCACTTTAGAAAAAATATTTGTCCCAAATTATATGTCGCTTTACAATACCAATAAAATATTAATGTTACTTTTCCTCTTATATCCTTAACTATTTATTACTCTTTTTTTTTTCCGATTCTTTCATTTATCTTTCTCATATAATTTATTAAGGACAATTTTGTAAAACAATTCGTAATATCTATTTCTCACACAATATTAATTACATTTCTTAATATGTGTGAAATGCCCGAAACGTCATACGATTTGGAATGGAGTGAGTAATTCACAATAAAAAAGAAACACAAATTATAATTCCATTCGATGTTTGTTTGGGTAAAACTAATTGCTTTATGATATCTATCATAATTACCAAAGCAGCCCATAAGCATCTAATTAAGTTGTAAACTATGAACAGTTGCTGGCTTGTACATGAACGTAATGAGCACGCACGCCTTCAAGCAAAATCCCCACCAGTCTTGTATCCAATATCTATATTTTAGAATATGTAGTTATGTACTATGGCATAGAAATACTCAATTATCTTTACACGCTCTTTTCTAGATGATGAAAAGCTAGTATTTATCATCATTATTTAACAAGTATGCTAATCAAGCATTTGTTATTCTGATGAAAAATGCTTAATCATAATGATACTTAGCTGCCTTTCATTCATGTCAATCATACATGTCTAGTTACTTTTCATCAACATTGGCCCCGCTAGCATGTTGGGCTATAATTCCTTCCCAGCCACTTTTTCTAAGTTGTTTTTGTTATCGTTTCTTATGCGGTGGCCCTGATGAAAGCTAGCTCTGGTCCTCTTGCAACTGGCTTTCAATAGTTCAATTAATTTTGAGTTTTGGAGGTTGGGTAGCACTAGTTTGAGATAAGGTAAAGGAGTTGGAGGTTTAATTTTAAATCTTCATGAAGAGAAAAAATTAAAATAAAAAGGCTTAAATGTAACTTTGATTCTTCTATTTTATAAAACTTTAACTTTTGATCATCTATTTCTAAAATCGGATTTGTGATCCTTGTATTTTACAATTCTTGGGATTTTTTTTGGTCTCCACCATTTTGTATGATGTGGCAGTGATGTGGTATAATTGACTATAATAAAATTGACTCCAAGTAATTAACCAATATCCATATCATTATTTTTTTATTTAAAAATAGGGTTAAATATTATTAAAATTAAATATAGAATCTAAAACAAAAAAGCAAAAAATATGAATTCAAATTAGGTTTCGTAAGTTCACCATTTCCATTCAAACCCATAAATTAACTTAATCGTTGAAATTGTAGACATTTCATATCAACAATTGTTTCGTCTGTATCTTTCTAAATCTTCTTGAGCAATGGTTGCATCTTTACAATCAAAACAATTTCAGTATGAATCAATTTTTATCTACAACCAACATAAATATTTTTCAAAGAATAAAAAAAAGATAGACATAAACAGAAGCATTGAATATACAATTGTTTAGGGTTGTTCCTCGTTCAAAAGAACATACACGAATCATAAAATGAGGACACAATGCTTTCAAATAAAAATTTATAAGTAAAATAAAACAAGAAAAATTGAAATATCCAAAATCCTTCCTTGGTTCAAGATTTACTTTGAGTACACATCAATATCACGCTTACATTAAAACACCTCTCAATAGCCACAAATTTGATCATATTTTTCTGAATGGAAAAGGGGAAATCAACGATTTTTCACCCATTAATTACTTGGAGTCAATTTTATTATAGTCAAATATGCCACGTCACTGCCATATCATAAAAAAATAGTGGGAGATCAAAAAATTCTCAAGGATCGTAAAGTAGGAGGATCACAAATCCAGTTTTAGAAATAGAAGGATCAAAAGTTAAAACTTTATAAAATAGGGAATCAAAATTTCATTTAACTCTTTTTTTAAAAATTACCCATAAGATATATTAAGTGAAAATATACTTTAAATAAGTAATATTTGGATATAAAAATATTGATGATATGATAAATTGATACTTTTCTTTTTTGACAAAATGATAAATTGATACATGTGCATTTTTTTTTATTACTCCAACCCACTTGATTGCTTATATGAAGAAAAAAAAAACTCATTGAGTTTGAAGTGTATGGCTTTCATTTAAAGATGCCCAAAAGAAAGAAAGGGACCTCATTAGCTTTATAATAAGTTTATACTAATCCTACCTAAAGTGTTCTATTATGGCTACCCATGTGTTATCTCTTATTCAAATCTCGAAGGTTATTTTTCTAAAATCAAAATCTATTTGTTAATGAACTCTTTCAATATCAAGTAGGTCCCCTAGTTTCCAATATCATGTCAGCAACTAAACCAAATAGATATTTACAATAAGTGTAATACCATTCTGTCAAAAGAAAAAAGTGTAATACCATTTTCTATCTGTAACGTACTAATTAATATCTCATACACGCTCAATATTCCTTTTCACCAGAAAAAAGTTTTGGTATTGAGATATTTGTCATTGGACTGTAGCAATTTGTTGAACTTTAATAATATCAGTATGTAGTCACTTGCCTGGTTCAAAATTCATATATACAATGGATCAATATCAATTAACAACTATGATGGTACTTTTGTTTCGTCCACTTGTGATTTGTCTTCTTAGCTAACTTAATTTTATACATTACCGTAATACATGTCAACTATAAAATGTCTCAGTGGGACAAGTGTCGCAGACAAACAGAGGACAGTAAAAACAATCTTTTACTTGTTGTGCTTTGGGTTAAGGTAGACAAGAGTTGTGGGGTTTGCAACTCACTTTATTGGTATATATATAGTAGCTGATTAGGGATTTGGATTTATAATATATGGAAAATTTGACCAAATGTATATTATGTATATGTGTACTAAGAAAGATATTTGATTATACAATTTTTAATAAAAAATTAATTTAATTGTTGAAATTATCTTCCATGACTAATAAAGTAGTTAATTGAAAGAAAAAAAAGTAGTTCATTGAAAAATTAACATGTTGAGTCTAGTTGAAGTAGCTAGTCTTCCACAACGAAACGAACTATTGTTTAAATCAGGGTTGAAAGAGATGTCAACATTAAGGATATGTTTGGATGAATACGTTTGAATTATAAAATATTTATTAAATTAATTAAGTGCGGTAGAACCATTATATGATCATTAATCATGATATTCTTTTAATTTTTTTAAACTATCAAATATATATAATAAAATATAGACTTCGTCTTCCAAAACCCTGAAGAGAAAAAAGCCTCTCAAATGGACTATAATATAGACATCATCTTTCAAAACCCCGAAGAGAAAAAAAACCTCTCAAACGGACTATAAGTGTTTGCCTCAAATTACCTCAAGTAGAGGGGACCAAGGAAAAAAACGATTCATCGAAAATTTAAGAAGTTAAATTAAATGAGAGGTAGTTTAGTAGTATTATCATTAAATATTGGATAAATAAGTAAATTTACTTATATTTCATTCAAAAAGCATAAAATAAAATTTGTTTATAATTAATTCCGGAAGGAGTATATCTTAAAATCCATTCAATGGTAGAGATTCAATAATTGTATGACCACATACAGAGGAGCTAACATGGGTTCATGATTTAGCAACTATAAATATGCATGCATGCTTTGTTGAATTTTCATCCTGTTCAACACATTTGTTTCCAAAATAGTCTTGTATTTTTGGGATATCATCACATTAACATGGCTTCAGAGTTTAATCTATCTCCTTCAGATGCACACCCCGAGTCCATGGATTTCCTTTCACTTGCTTGGTGTAACTTTGCTGTACAGGCTCTGAAGCCTGAGCCACAACATGGATCACTTGTTCTACTTGATAATCCTATGAAACAATTCGAGCCTAGTAGCCCCATTGCTCATCCTACTGTGAGTCCAAGTTTAAACTATACTCTAAATTTCTAATTTCATGTCATGTTACGTTCAATTATTATTATTTTACCAACCTACTCACTTTTGATCAATATCTGTGAAACTTGTATCATATGAAAAAGAGTGCTAGAATGGATGATGCAGATTTCAGGTCTATACCTCCATTGAAGTCTAATGATCTTAAGGTAAAAAACTACACAATAGAACCATCTAATTCAGTTCTATAACATATTAAACACAACACGGACACATGAAAATAATTTGAGAAAACAAAAGTGATTGAATTGAATGTAATCACATATGTTAGTGTCGCACAATTATATTTGACACCGTCACCTATCAGATACACAAACATATCTTCAACCGCAAGTATCAGACACACACACACCCACACTTCTTAGACGTTCAAAGACATTTCAAGAATAACAATTTATTTTTATGTTCTATTTTTTCAGTCATGGATATGGATGCAGCAAGCAATGCACCCTGAATTAAATTACAATAGCAGTTTACGAAAAAAATGGGTACGTAATATTTTTCACTCAGTTTCATGGTGAGTTACATGCAAGTTATTTCACTTGAAATTAGTATAAATTATTTACCATCATATCATATCATGTAGATGCCATGGAAGCAGATAGTACCACTGAAAAGTATGTCAATAAAGAAATGGTTTAAGGAAATAAAGCTGAAGAAGAAAGAAGAACATAGATTGCAAAGAGCAGAGGTGCATGCAGCAATGTCCATTGCAGGGGTTGCAGCAGCACTTGCTGCAATTGCTTCTGAAAATTCAAAAAAAGAGTCAAATGAAGATAGAGAGAAAGCAATAGCCTCTGCTGCTGCTTTGGTAGCTGCTCAGTGTGCAAAAGTAGCTGAATCAATGGGAGCTAAGAAAGAGGATCTTAGAAGTGTTATTGGCTCGGCCATGAATGGCACAAGTGCTAGTGATATCCTAACTCTCACTGCTGCAGCTGCAACATGTAGTAATTTTTATTATTTCAACTCATACTTTTATTTAAATACAATTATTTTGGGGTAAATAATAGGGTGTATATATGCTAGAATTAGCAAGAGATTTTCAGCCATGACATGTCCCTCCACCAATAGAAAATAAACTTTTTATGCCAATTATTTTTTTTAAATTCAATATTGGTGATCCATAATAGATGAAATGAATGGAAGTACACATGCACTATACTTTATGTACAATCTGTTACTAAACAAATATGGTTGGCTAACTGTAGCATTAAAAGGAGCAGCCACACTTAAAGTAAGATCAGGATCAAGGAACAGATTGAATAGGGGAGCCCCCATCTTGCCTATTGAAGACAACTATGATTTGGACTTTGACTTTGAGAAAGTAAGATTGGTTCTTGCACAGGGTGCTGAGTTATATGTGGAATCACCAGAAGGTACTTTCAATGCAATTATAACAAGCCCTGCTCCAAATGCCATAATTAAAAATAAAATAAAATTTGAATACCACACTACCATCCAATTAGTATAACCATGTATAGCCTAAAGAAGGAGAACTATTAAGTAGTATTATTCAATAAGTATTAGAGAAATATTTATGCAGTAAAACTTTTTACATTAGAAAGTAGAAATCAATCACAAACGACCATTTGTATGACTTTTAAGTCAGATATGATGGAAGTCAAACTTTTGTAATGATCGAACAGTTAGAACGATTGAATGACAATGTAAAACATTTTTACAATGTTCATGCATATGAATTAAATCCTAAGTATTATATGTTTTTCTAATCTATGTTTACTTCAATTATGTCTTAACAGGGAAGTACATGCCAAGAACAGTGTCTATAATCCTCAACAGTGAAGCCAAGGTTAGGATTATGGAAAGTTTATGTGTCTGTTTACTTTGATTTAGGTGAATTGGATTATGAACTAAAAACATCCAAAAATACAAAAAAGAATTGAAGACACCGTTAAATTAAGCTTAACTTAATATTGTGATTAAATCTTGCTTTACTGGTGTAATTAAATTTTAATTTTTCTGACCTTTGGAGCAATGATCCTTACTCAAACTACAGGTTGTACTCATGATGAGGAAGCATAATCTACTAAAAAGCAAGAAGGAGTGTATGTGATTTTTTTTTAATTCCCTATTCTTTTAATTATTTATGAAAGCTTAGAATGCACGAATAACTTATGGTAGTGGTTATTATTATCATAGGTATTGTAATGAATATGCATGCGGAGCTGTATAAAGGTTCAGAAACCGAGGATGATACATGCTATCTGATTGTTTTGGCAACAAGAAAAGGCACTTTCAAGCTAGACATGGTGGATGATCTTCGTCGTTACAAGACATGGGCCACTACCATCAATCATATGCTCAAGATTTCTACTTCTTTTGCAAAATATGAGCTCCAATTTTACTGAAATAACCATGTTTATTATGATCACTAGTACTTAATTACCTTATGTATTCATTTGCATCTTTAAATCTTATATATTTGCAAAAACAACTATTAAATGATGTATTATATATTCCTACTGTTAGTTTTGAACAATCAGTGATCTTCCTTCCAAGTAAAAAAAATAATTTGTTCACGTTGGAGATCACAATGACTATTGATATAGACAAAGTAGTGGTTATATTATAATTTATAAGGGACAATTCATAATGAGCACGAAGAGAATGTCCATTGTCCAAGATATCAAGTTGTTAATCTCCAAATAGTAAGTTTAGTTAAAAGTATATAATGAGCACGAAGAGAATGTCCAAGAGATCAAGCTGTTAATCTTCAAATAGTAAGTTTAGTGGTTTTGATTACTTTAACATTATGAAATGCTTAACTTTGTGTGAAACAATCATGTCCTTGTGGTACCTTTCCCCCGGGGAATGTACCTACCGACCAACTGGTGTTTTCTATGTGGACTCTTCTCTTTTACTTCAAAATGCACGTTTAGTTAGCTCAAGCTCTATAATTTGAGACAAGTAACAAATAAGATAAGCTTTCTTTTCGTTATCTTCGTAGACAAAAAGGTAAACCTCACCATCTTCATCATTGTCCACCATCCAACGGAAATAAAGTGCTTATATAAGAGCATTTATAAATATACAAATGATAGCCTTTAATATAGTACTAAGATTGTATTAACCCTAAAATACTTGATAGATCTATTAACTAAATAAATACACATGCCAATGAACCTAAATTGCCTCCGGTCAATAATTTGACGCATTCATACGATTAACATATTTATTATCATTAGACTAATATTGAACCATCCATATTTTAAACTCGCTATTTTCGCTTAAAAAGAAACTAAAATATGAATTAAAATAATTTGAATCATTTGATCATAATATCTAATAACTACAAATGTACTAATTGTGATAAAGAGAAATGTTATGAACATTTGTTTTCTAACACTTACTCTATTATTGGGTGGAGTCAACGTGGATCTCACGACTTTATGTTGAAGATTACTGCTCTTCGCCCTGCACGTTTCGCTCCCACCCAGCTGATTGGACAATAATGCCCCAGCGTTAGTTAAGTCACGTTGCGTGACTTAACTAACGCACATTATGATGTTGTGCCACTTAAGTCACGCCACGATAGTTAAGTCACGCAGCGTGACTTAAGTGTTTATACAGCAAAACAGAACCAAAACTCTCATATTTTCAAACTTCTCAAATACGATTTTTCCCTCCAAGTGCGAATTTCACCAAACTCAAGCAAATCATCATCAAATCACGCAATTGAACAAGTAAGTGTTGCTTATTCTACATTATTGCTTAATTTTTGTTCAAATTTTGTGATTTTTTGAAGAAATTAGATATTTTTAGGTTTTTAGAAATTTGGCTTGCATGTTAGTTTTGATGATTGTTAAAGATGAATTAAGTTAGGAATTGTATTTTATATGTTGTTTAGGGTACAGTGTGATAGTTTTTGGTTTAGAAATTGTTAGATTTCTTACTTGTTTGAAAATTGCACTCTATGTGTTTGATAAAATGTCTCAATGATATTCTTTTTTGTTTTTTGGATTGTTAATGATGAAATTAGTTAGAAATATGTTTGTTAATGTTGATTATAGTTAGTTTCAGGACAATGTGGTAGTTTACAGATTGAATTGTTGTTGTTGTTCAATTGTTGGAAATGTTGTGCAGATATGTCTCGGAGGAATACGTCTCAGAGACCGCCTGAGCCGCCTCAGGATAGGAGTGACGGATTTAGGGCATGGAGGCCTGCCCCTACTGGTAGTTTACGGAGGGAGAAACAAGTATTACGCCCTCCTATGGCTGGTCGAGGGAGAGGTGGGGGGACGAGACTTGGTAGAGTTGATGCTGCTGGGGGATAAACGTCACAGACGAGTCCATCCGAGATGGTGGACCCGACACAGTATCAGCAGGATTATGAGGTGTATGAGCAGGCGCAGGATCAGGCGTATCATTTTGAGGAGCCTCAGCCTCACCAATATCAGTTTGATGCGTATCAGCAGCATCATTATGAGGATCATCATGAGCAGCCTCATATTGAGCAGGAGCAGCCTCATATTGAGCAGTAGCAGCCTCATATTGAGGAGCCTCAGCAGCAGGATGATATTGAGCAGCCTCAGCAGCATGATGGTGGGATCATTTTCAGGGGGTGCCGAGGGTAGTGTACGAGGCCGGACAAGACGGCTATGCAGGGGGGCCTTCTGACCTCATGCTTTTACCTCGCTTTGGTGGACATGTGGCATGCAGGATATGGGTCGATGCCGATGTAAGTATATTTTAATGTTTATTTTACTTCTTTTACTATTTATACAACTTATTCTAATTATTATTGTACTTATTTAATGTTGGAATTAAAATTTATGTTAGAATATATTTAATTTTTATTTTACTTATTATTTATTTAACAGTGTTGTTTTTTGTTTTTTATTTCAGTTTTGAAAAAAACATAAGGTGAAAGGTATCTCGCACGGGAAGAAGTTGAGCCTTAAAAACCTGACAATCCCTCAGCCTTGTGCACAAAATCAATGGTTTTGGGATGAAGTGAATATGTCCGGTCTTACTCCCCTCCTGACTAGTGGGTACGAGAACATCTCTCACGGGTTCGTTTGTGAGATGTCAGAGAGATGGCATGAGGAGACCAGCAGCTTCCATCTATCTGTTGGGGAGATGACCATCACACTAGATGATGTGGCGTGTCTCCTAGGCATTTCCATCACTGGGAGGCTCCTTCCTGATAGAGAGTTAACCCGTGAGGAGGGGCTAGAGATGATGCAAGTGGACCTACTTTTTACAGCGGAGGCTGCCGCTAAAGAGATGACAAAACAGGGTGTTGCTCACGTTAGTTTTGGTGTACTGAAGAGGCGCTACGAGGAGCTCTTGAATAGGCGTAATTGGCTGCTTGAGCCTGACACACAGGAGGAACAAGACGAGCGAGCTCAAGTTAGGATGGCCTGCATTAAGGCGTTTTTGTTGCTCTTGCTTTGCTAGACCATTTTTTCCGACAAGAACAGCAAAAACATTAATTTGTTGTGGCTGTTTGCGCTACAAGATATGGACGAGTTGGATAGCTAGTCATGGGGTGGGATGGGACTTGCTTTCCTATATGAGCAGCTATCTCTTACCTCCGACTCATCTGTGGCCTCTTGTGGTGGTTACATGACCTTAGTTATGGTAATATTTGTTTTTCTTCTTTTTTACTTATTGGATCGTAAATGTATAGTTGTTTGTATAATACTTGTGTTGATATAAATTTATTTCTTTATGTTTGCAGGGATGAACTTTGACACACTTCACGAACATCATTCTGAGGATTGAAGATGATGCCTACGACCCTACTGTTGCCCCGCTTGTGAGTCAATGGAAACCTCCCAGAGGCTTTTCTAATCATGGACACTACCGAGCTGCCATTGATTTGTTGGACCATTCTCATGTCACTTGGAGGTCGTACGAGAGACGACGACACATCACGCCCTTTCAGGACATATGCTGGTACTCCGGATGGATCATGGCCGGCAGCGACAATATGGTCTGTCACTTTCCAGAGCGGGTTCTTAGGCAGTACGGATATGTCCAGACACGACCCAGGCCTCCTACAGACATTGAGGCTCTTGAGGCATATGACATGGCCATGGCCTTCACGGAGTTTGCTTTACATGTCCTCAGCCATCAGCAGAGGGGTCACCCGGTTTCCGATAACCAGTTGTGGGCTCATATTAGGGGGTTAATGAGATGGTTCGTTAGAGTATCACATCCTATTGTGAACCCCCCTGCAGCCATTCCTGACTACGCAGCTGATGCCCCTCCTTGTCCTGTCCCTCCTTACGAGGAGGTTATTGTTGAGTAGCAGTGGGTCAGACATCCTCCCGACCATACCAGATCATCAGCAAAATCAGGGCCAGAGTGGACTGTGCAATGGGGCATCCTGATGTGTTTCGTAATCCAGAGGAAGTTATGCCCTTGATGCAGGGCATACAGTCTGAGTGGAGCATGCTGGAGCAGATGCCGGCTCCGCGGAGGAGGAGTAGGAGTCCACGGGATGGACCAGTATGACTTGTGTAGTTTTTTTTATGACATTTTGTTGGATTTGGTTGTAAACCTATTACACTTGCGCTTTTTAGCGTTTTTA
>Ga0315915_1005386_pt1 | contig 15956 bp, 4 predicted proteins | sample MpolbnodulesMG_FD_207738 | JGI IMG/M metagenome (GOLD analysis project Ga0315915, IMG submission 207738) | Medicago polymorpha root nodule microbial communities from Los Angeles, California, United States - branched nodules | ecosystem: Host-associated > Plants > Roots > Nodule | place: USA... | reverse complement strand
CCTGCAGGGGCTTTGAAAAAGGAAAGAAAGTAAACCGGAAGTAAGGACAGGACAGACTGCAAGAGAACCAGACGACCACCGGAAGATAGTAGATTATTATTCCACGACGCCATGCGAGTAACAATGCGATCGACAACCGGTTTCCAAAAGGACAGCTTCCCAGAATCACCACCAATTGGGAGTCCCAAATATACAAAAGGAATAGTCCCTCGACGACAATTTATTACCGAAGCCGCCTCCGACAGCCAAGAATCTGAGATATTCACACCTGTCAACATACTTTTGTTGAAATTCACCTTCAACCCCGAAACATCTTCAAACAAAAGCAGCACCGCACGCATAGTACGCACGTTCAACCAACTCTTAGTGCCAAGAAGCAAAGTGTCATCCGCAAACTGTAAAATAACTTTTTATATTATATGCAAAAGACTGCCCGTTGTTTCCATTGCACCTGTTGCAGATTTTATGTATTTATATCTGCATAAACAAATTTATATATATGTATATGAGAGAATCGATATGACAAAATTTTAAAGACTCATCACTATTTTCAAAATCAAAATTAATGTAGTGTTTCTATTAAATAACTTTTTATTTTATAAGCAAAATATTGTTCAATGTTTGCACGGCACCCGTTGTAGAATTTTTTTTTTTATAGAACCCGTTGCAGATTTTATGTGCTTATATCTGCATAAATAAATTTTTATATACATATATGAAAAAGTCAATTTAATATACATATATGAGAAAGTTGATATTATCAAATTCTGTAAACTCGTCACTATTTTCAAAATATCAACATTAATGTAGTGTGACTATTAGATAAATTTTTACTTTATATTTAAAACACCGTTAAATATTTAAACCTCACTCATTGAGGATTTTATATGTTAAGATATGCAGAAGAAAATTTGTATGTATCCATATGTGATAGTCGATATGATAAAATTTTGAAAACTTATGACTATTTTTAAAATATCAACATTAATGCAGTGTTTCTATTAATTAAATTTTTATTTTATATGTAAAATACGGTTCAATGTTGGCAACTTCCCATTACAGATTTTAAAGTTTATATCTGCAACAACAAATTTTTATATACACATATGAGAAAGTTGATATGATAAAATTTTAGAAACTCATCACTATTTTCAAAATATCAATATTAATGTAATGTGCTATAAAATAAATTTTTATTTTATATTTAAAACACTGTTAAATATTTAAACGGCACTCGTTCATGATTATACGCTTATATATGCAGAAGAAACTTTGTATGTAAGGATATGTGATAGTCGATATGATAAAATTTTGAAAACTCGTGACTATTTTCAATATATTAACATTAATGCATTGTTTCTATTACATAAATTTTAATTTATACGCAAAACATTATTCAATATTTTTTGGACGATTATAAAATTAAGGAGATCGTGAGTTTTAACAAGGACCAATATAAAATTTTGCTGGACTTTTATTTTTATATATTATTAGTAGATTATTCATCAACTCATCAAATTGATTGATGGATTGGAATAAAAAAAACATATATAGGAACTTGGCTTAAGAAATTTTGAGTTACAATTTTTTTTTTATAACGTGGAAATTAATCTTGAGGATTTTTGTTACTTTACTTTTTTTTTTATATTTATTATAGGAAAAATTGGTTACCAACTTGTGATGTGTTGCATTATCCGTGGAAAATTATCTAGGAATTTAGTTACACTTTTTTTTTTATCGAGAAATTTGGTTACAACATGTGATTATTTCCTTCAAAAAAAAAAACATGTGATTATTTATTATTTATTTCATAGTTATCCAAAAATTTGTTACAAACCATTATCCGTAACTAATTATTTAAAAAACAAATAAATTAAATTTTGTAAAATGACCGTTATGCACATAAAATTAAGGATGTCATAAATTTTAGGCTTAATAGCAGTTTTCACCCCCTAACTTTTACGAAGTTGCGTTATTTGGCCCCTAAGCAAAAAACTACAAAACTGCCCCTAAATTTTGCAACTGTACCAGTTCTGGCCCCCCAAGGCAAAAAAAATAATTAAAAAAATAACATGTGGCACCTCACTTAGGGTGCCACGTCAGCATAGACCGAGTCAAAATTGATCTTGGGGGCCAAAACTGCCACAGGTGCAAAACTTAAGGGGCGAATTTGTAGTTTTTTCCTTAGGGGGCCAAAATCGCAACTTTGAAATTTTGTTGTACTTCAATTTTTATTTATTGTTAGTAGATTAGGTATACAAATTGAAATAAAATAATTTCCCTAAAAAAATGAAATAAAATAATATTAAATTAATATTTTAGAAAATAAAAATTAATTTAACAATAATATTTAAAAGACAAATTAAATTAATATATTGAAATTACTAAATTTTTAATACATTAAATATTTATTGATATACAAATTTTTATGAATTAAAAATGTTCTTGTATGTCATCAGCTATCATTTATAAGCTATCATCCATCATATATAAGTTATAAACTAATTTATCAATCATCCGTTATATTTACAATAAAGAGTCTTAGTCATTTTTTTAGGCAAAAGGATATGGAGCTACATCAATATAATATTATTAGTCTATATGGCGATTCCAAGAGTACGCTAACGGGGGTGAATAGCTTTTTCAGATTTTAAAAAGTTTGTGAAAGCGTGAGTTTGAAATACAGTGATGACTATTGGATTTTGCATGAATATGATGATAAGCTTAAAACAATGTATAGAAATAAGAATCCAAATAAGGATAAGCAACTCTCTAATGAATCTTATTTAACAATTCATCAATCAATACACAATTCAAATCACAAAACTAAACTATCTCAAATCAAACTTATTAACAATAAATCACACTAACTACAAATGAACACAAGATATACGAAAGAATTGTTTGAAGTTAATTTCCAACTTTGATTGCAAGTAAATTGAATGTGTAAAAACTTCAATTAAGGAAATTGAGATTAGGTTATTGAAACACAAAACTCACACTCAAATAGTAATAATTTCATACAAGAAATTCATATACCTAATAGTAATATACTAGAAGTGAGTACAATATTAGACTCTAGGGTTTAGTCTGTTTAAGTGATACCTTGAGAATGATCCCAAGAGGGGTATTTACAGTCATTTGTGGGCTTGTTTTCGCTTGACTTAAGCCCCAAGCAAGTTGGGCCTTAAGTCTTTTCACAGGCTTCTAGAAGCTTCCATGAGCCTGTTGAGGCGGCACCCTAGGAGGGGCACACCTAGGCTTCAGTGGTCCTTCTGGAGGGTGCTTAAGCCATTAAGGAGGGCTTTGTGCCCTTATGAGTAGATTGACGGTTCACATCCCTCCAAGCACGAGTCTTGGGACAAGACGAAGTGATGAATTTATAAGATCGTTTGTTAAGGGGCGGTGTCCCTAGGAGGGACACACCTAGGATCCAGGACCCCTTATGGATGACATATGTGTCCTTAGGAATGGATTGATGGTTCAAGTAAAATGTAGAAATTAAAAAGATAAGGGAACAAAGACACCAAGATTTATAGAGGTTCCTCCTTTTCGTTCTCTTTAGGGGTACATCCTTTCTTTCTGATAGAAAATGTTTACAAGTGTATGATTACAAAGATTCTTTTGATTTCCTAATCTTCTATGATAAGCAATCACATAAAATCCAATCTTCAAGACCTCTTGAAATTGGACAGCCACAAGGTCTTCGAATCTTAAGCTTCCATGCAATCCTGTGAACTTCTACTCCAAGAATTCGTCTTTGCTATGTCTAAACTTCGATCCCCTTGAACCTTGAGTAGTTGAGAAACAACCCCCAAAACACTTTAGAGGTGAAAAGTGTCTTCTTTTCTTTAGATCCTTGATCCACCACAAAGACCCTTGAAGAAAAAAAACCAATCTTACAAGTTCTATAGCACCCTAACAATCTAGACCTCACACTCTACAAAAATCTTTGAAACATAATAATATATGTCTAGCTAGATATTATTTTATGATTTTATATATTGTTAGTTATAACATATAAACATGTTAAAGCACCTAGAAGTCTTTGTATTTTTGTGTCACATTGTTCTTAGATGTTAAATGTGTAGAAATCTTCTATTTTATGGAAAAACCTCTTTTTTTCTAGGTGATTGATTCAATCCAAACTTTCTTGATTCGTATCAATCATTCTATCTGCCTTTTTTTATAGTGTGTCATGCATTTTGATTTGAAACATGAGTTCTTGAATCGCATCACTGTTGAAATGAATCAAAATAGCTTGATCTGTATCATTATTTTCTTTTGGATGTGTTTTTTTGTCTGCTTGAATCAATTCAGAGTTCTTTGAATTGTATCAACCTTCATCTAGGACTTTTTGATTTGATTCAAATGTTGTTTAATTTGTATCAATCTTCATAGTTCAAATTGCATATTTCTACCTGCCTGAATCGATTCAATCATTTACTAATTCGATTCACTGTGTTGTTTTGGCTAAAATTTTGCAATTACCACTCATTTCTATATATAGTCATATCCTCACAACTCCTAAACTACCGAATCAATTACAATTATCTCTCTTAAGTCTTCAAACCTCTCTTTCCACTAGTTCTTCAGATTAAACACTTTTTCTAAGAATCTTTGTGGTATTTGAGTCATAGAGTGTTATAGGGATTGTATATTGGTTTCATTCAAGGAATTGATTGGGAATCAAGGATCCAAAGTGAATTGAGTGATTTCATTCCACCTCCAAGGGGATTGGGGGTTCTTTTTAATCTTCTTAAGTTCAAGGGGATCTAAGCTCCGGATATAGCAAAGAAGAGTTTGAGGTGTAGAGCTTCAAGTATTGCATAGGAGTTTGAAGATTCAAAGACTTGGAGAATCACCAGTTTCAAGGGTTACTTGAAGATTGGGGGTTATGATTGCATACGAATTTAAAATTTGGGTAATTGATGGAATTCTTGTAATTACAACATGGGTTCATAGTGTTTTTCACCCTTGTAATATAAGTTATTTCCGGTTTTCGCCCTTATAAAATTTTCGGTTTGATTTGCATCTTTGTAAAAAAAAAAAAATTTCTGGAAAACATCCCTCCTCCATCCAATTCATCAGATGCGCATACGTGGCGCTGATTTGGCTTTTTTTAAATTTTTATTTAATTTTAATTGTCCACATCAGATTTTATTTTCTAAAATATCTAAAAGTTAATTTTCAAAAATAAAAAAAAATCCTAAAAATCAGAAAAATATTAAGATTTTTTCCAAAAAATTTTAAAATAGAAAAAAGTTCAAATATTAAAAAAACTAGAAAAAAAAATTCGGTTTTTTTTCGAAATTTAATTTTTTTTTTAAAGATTCTAGAGTTTAATACAAATTTTTTTAAAAATTTAGAAAAAATTCAGATTTTTTTTTCAAAAATTTTATTCCATATTTTTATAAAATCTTTTATGAAAATAAAATTTTAGAATAAAAATCATTTTTTTATGAAATTTTCGAAATTAAAAAGTTCATTTTTTAAACAAAAAATATAAAATTTGGAAAATATTTTTCGTAATAAAAAAATTATGTAAATAAAATATTTCCTGAACATTTTATTTTCAAAAATTAATTTTCAAATTTTTATATTATTTTTATTTATAAATAATATAAATGAATTTATATTATAATTTTTTACAATCAACACGCCACATAGGCATATGTGCACAGTCAGCATGTCACACAGTGTACCACGTCAACAAATATGCACAGTCATATGGGGGAGGGGTGTTTTCTGGAGAAAAAAAAGTTTTACGATGATGCAAATCAAACCGAAAATTTTACAAAGACGAAACCGGAAATGGTCTATATTACAGAGGTGAAAAGCATTATTAACCTTTACAACATTGTAATCAAATTCAACAATAGTGGAAGTCTTTGATATAGACTTTTTCTATAAAGAAGAATAAACGTACCCAGAAGGGAGGACGAAAGGGGGTAACTACTATAAATCCCATTGTCTTTTCTCTTCCCTTTCCTTTTTAATTTTGCATTAATTGTAGTATATGAATTTTAATAATTGTAGCTACTTGATTTGATTGTGATCATATTTTAATTGTAGCTACTTGATTTGACTCTGATTCTGATGCTGGTTACACTGTGAGCAGTGTCTATCAACAACTGACAACTCAGGCTGAGGCTGAACCTCCAGATGTTACTACGGGGGATCTTATCTGGCATAAGCAGGTGCCGCTAAAGGTCTCCATCTTTGCTTGGCAGTTATTGAGAGACAGGTTACCGACTAAGAATAATCTTCTAAGGCGAGGCGTGATCGATGCTGAAGCAGTCATGTGTGTTACAGGATGCGGTTTGGAAGAGTCTGCGCCACACTTATTTATTCATTGCCCCACATTCGGTACTTTGTGGCAACATATCAGGTCTTGGATCGGAATGTCAGGTGTTGATCCCCTTACTATCGACGACCATTTCACTCAGTTTACTCACTCTTCAGGTCACTCTAAGGCTCGTCAATCCTTCCTTCAACTTATTTGGTTACTCTACGTCTGGTTGGTTTGGAATGAACGTAACAACAGACTATATATTAACATCCAAGCCAACATTGATCAGCTAGTAGAAAAAGTAAAATTTCACTCTTTATGGTGGCTTAAAGCTAATAAGTCCACTTTCGTGTACGGTACTCATAGATGGTGGTCGGACCCTTTATTATGTTTTGGTATCGACTGACCTTTGCTTTTGTTTCTTCATTGTATGATTGATTGTTACTAGGGGTGGCACTTTTAGTACATCTTGTACTTAGGTGATTCACTGTCTTTGTTAATATATCTAATTTTTATGTCTTCAAAAAAATATTTTAACTTTTAACCTAATCTTAGTTCTTTGAATTAAGATTATTTTTAAAGTCAATCTTATCACAATCAAAATTCAATTAGGTTTCAATTCATTGTTTCATATACCGTCTTCCCTTAGTGTTAGCTTGTTTGCATTCCAATTAAGTTTGGTTTGAGTTTGTCTAGTTTTGTGAATTGTATTGTGGAATATTGATATTTGATTGTAGTGAGATTTGTCTATGGAATCCCTCAAATCTATAATAAATCATAGTGTATCATCATTGTCTTTATATTTTTGTTATCACTATCGTGCACAAATCCAATAAGTCAAACCGTTTTTTAATCATGCTTTCGCAAAACTCGTAAAATATTTTAAAACACTATTCACCCCGTCTAGCGCATACTCTTGCTAGTCATATAGATCAACATTAGTCTATACAGTTACACGTGGAGGATACTCGATTCATACAAAAAAAGGTTGTTTTTGGATAATTTTCCATTCTTTGATCATTGATATTGTCTTGAATGCTATATGATTCATTGATAAAATTATTTTTCTTCCTATTATGCAAAAGAAAAGAATCAACTCTCTCGGCTGCTCTAGCATCCCCTTTCTCCACTCGACTAAGAGACTTCCTTGCCTAATTATCAAATCATATATTTTCCGAGTTTGAATAACATGATAATTTATCTTTTGGTGTTAACACTTTCAATAAGAAAACGATCGTTAGAAAGAGTGTGTTAAAATGAGTGTTCTATAATTACTCTTAATATGTATTCAAAATCTTGTAGAATACACAATAAATTCTAAATAGAACTTAAAAAGAATGGCCAACACTCGTAAGATGAGGAGTGTGTGGAACTTGAGTTTTTCCCACACCTAACACTATTGACCTTGTTACGTGGGTATAAACGATGGATGGTTCAGTTGATAGTCTGTCTGTAATAGTATGTAAGATTTTTATATTCGAAATAACTCATTTTACAAAATTACCTTATAATTTGTTGATGGCTGCTACTTTTTATTAACTTATGGGAAATGTTAACTTGTGTCCTTAGGGCACATGTTAATAATTCTACTAATAGAAATTATGTATTGGAAATTGTATTAATTTATTGTTCAAAAAGTTTAATATTAATTTTTTTTCAATAAATTCTTACCACTAATGTAATGACAGTAATGTTTAACATGTGCTCTAAAGGGCGCAAGTTAGCATGACCTTAACTTATTTCATGTCTTATATTTACTTGTTTTATGTTCAACTTTGTTTTTTACAATAAAACTCCGATGTAATAAAGGAAAAAAAAGTTTTATCATAACATTTTTTTTATGAAAAACTGGTGGGTGATGATGTCTCATTTTAATGTAAGGAATACATAATGTTTCAAATAGCACTTGCAAGTAACGGTCTGTTTGGTAAGACAAAAAAAAATGAGCTTATAGCGAATAGCTTATAAGCTTGTTTGACCAAAAAAGCTCTGCTTGGTAATGTTTTTCTACCACGAGCTTATAACTTATTTTATGAGCTTATAAGCTATTTTTCACACGCTATTCCAAGTAGCGTTTGAGCTTATAGCTTATAGCTTATCACTTTTTCTTTCAATTATACCCTTACTATTTTATTTAAAATCCATTTTTATCCTTATAACTTAAAATAAAATAGTTATGCAATAAACATTAATCATTATGCCTTCTGTTGTTTTTTATAGAGCGAATAGGGGCGTTCAAAACTGAACCAATCATAATAGAAAAACCGTAAACCGAACCAATCCAAATCAAAACCGTAAAAAACCGCATTTGGTTCTGATGTATTCGGATTAATTTTTTACTCAACCGCATGATTTGGTTCGGTTTACGGTTTTGATTTTACCAACCGAACCAAACCAAACCAAACCGTAATATAAGAAAAACATTAATTAAATATATATCACTAGGACCAATACTCATAGAAACTCAATGGAAACTTTAATAAAATGACATATTTTTTCTCTTGTTAAGTTTCTTCTTTGCTTTTTCTTTCAAAAATGTATTTATGTACTACTTTAATTCTTAGAGAACTATAAAAAATTTAGTCTTTTGTATTTCTTACAGAATAGGATTATTTTTTGTCTGCATTTAAATTTGATCTACGTAGTTGAGAACATTGTTGGATGAAAATAAAATTGTAATGTTTGATGAAATTTAAAACATTGCTGAAAATATTTTGTGTTTTAGCTTTTTAATTTGATTTTAATGTTGGAAAAAAAAAAAACAAAATTATTGTCTAAAAAACCGCACCAACCGATTCAATCCAAACCGCATTGGTTTGGTTTGGTTCGGATTTTATTTTCAAAGACAACCGAACCAAACCAAACTGCATACTTATTTATCTTGCGGTTCAGATAACTTTTAGCCTCTAAACCGAACTAAATTGCATCGCGAACACCCCTGGAAGCGAATGCTTTCGATATTATTTTCATAAAGTATATGTTCCATTGTTGTTTTTTTTCTATGAGAATATTACTTTCGTTGTTTCTTGTGGTAGAATTTTTATATTTATTTTTTGAATAATTGTGGTCGAATTTTAACTATTCTGTTTGGTACAATTCAGTACGTATAAAAATATTCAAAACATTACTATATAACTATTTATTACTGTTCCCTCAACAACAAAAAAAACTATCTATTACTGTTAAATTGTTAATAATACATATAACAATAATATATTTAAGTAATTGTCATTTTTACGTTTAATCATTTTATAAAATAGGGAGTTTGGTAGCTCAATTTGGTTTGTATTAATGGATAAAGAGTTATAGAGGATGCTTCAAACCCAATCAAAGGATAAAAATAATTATCAAAATACTAACATTTCTCGTTTGAAAAAAATATATTTTATAGAGTGTAAACACTCAAATCAAATAAGTACGAAATTAAATTGTCGTGAAAAAAAGTTAATTTAAAAAGATAATATAAATATATTAAATTAATAAACTTAAATTACTAACTTTTTTTTTAGTAATTAAATTACTAACTCTTAAATAGTTAAATATTAATTGATATAAATTTTAGTATAAATTAAGAATGTTTTTTTATGTCATTTTACATTTATTAGCTAGTTAAACTGCTAATTTTACCAAACACTTATCAACTATCAGTCATCAGCTATAAGCTATCAGCTATAAGTCATCAGCTATAAGCCATCAAATATAAGCTATCAGTTAGCTTATCAGCTATTCGCTATTTTTAGCAAACAGAGTCTAAATTTATGTTTTACTAACTTAAAAAACACTAACGGAACTTGAACTCGAAACCACCAAATTTAAAACTTCTCTGTTACAATTAAATTAAATTTTTAAGAGTTAAAAAATAATGTTGTTAAGAAGTATTCAAGTATAGCAAATGAACTTAGTCCTATTATAGAGTAAACAATTTGACAGAGGCATTTTATGTGGAAAAGAAAACGTATAGTAGTCCAGTACAAAAGTTATAATTCCGATTAAACACAAATACTTAATCACGCCAAGTTGATCTTGTAGGTATCCTGTTTTAACATATATACTCAACTTTTCTCTTACAAAACAATAAAGAATGACTTAATCATCAAATAAATAATTTAAAGAATGACCATAAAATCACGAAGAAGACTATGGCATCTAGGGGCAGCAAAACATATTGAGATCTCCGACGCGGTCTGTACTTTAACCCGCTATTTTAAGCGGGTTGAGTCTATATTTTGAATTTGACCTCTTAAGTTGGCACGTTTCGTTTAACAGATTGAAAAATGGGGTGAGGTGGGGCGGGGTGGCCGATGGTTTAATTTACAACAAAAAAAAATAAAAAAAATTGTCATTTCATTTTTTACTTTTACTAAGAAATCAATTGAATTACAACACCAAATCATTAGTTCACTATCGTCAATTATCTTGTTGGAGAGTATTTTGATAATAACAACAAGAAATCATATGAATAATTCAAAATATATATTTTGTTATGAACTTTCTATGACATTTTAAACTCGACTACATAAGTTGTTGTGCCCCGTCTCATTTTCGACGGGTCAAACGCGGGCGAACATAACTAGGCGGACCAGCCCAATTTACAATCCCTAGATCCCGCCATTTTTCCAAAAAGAAATAAGGAGAGGGGAAAATGTTGAGATTCCACCTTAAAAAATCATAAAAGTTATGCAAAATTTCACCCCCATATTCCTTGACTTATTTTATAATCTTAAAATAATCATTTAATTTTTATATAGAAATAGTCATTTTTTCCGTGAACGTAACTCAGTTGATAAGAACATTGTATAATATATGCAGGGATCGAAATTCGCACACTTCAGTTATTCACCTTGAAAAGTTAAGAATGTATCATTTTGCATTATTACAACCAAATATTTTATTTAAAAAAAAGTTACACATTTTAATGAGGTTGTTCATCAATTCAAATTATTTCTTTTGTCAAAAAAAAAAAATCAATTCAAATTATTATCTAAATAAAAAGAATGTAAATCAACTTGATACATAAAGCAAATTAGCAAATCAAATAACTTGGTGTCCCGGAATATAGTTGGTAAACTTCACTTTCAACCTAACTCAAATAATATGACTACTTTAAATTTTATTTCATAATATGACTACTTTAAATTTTATTTCACCATACAATTCCCATCCAAACCTTTGTTAATTAATTACGATTTCTCTCCTTCTCAAACCCTAGCCCCCTTTCTTTTTCTTCTTGTCAGAGGGGTGATTTAGGGTCAATTTTGACCCAAAAATCACCCCTCCGAGTTGTTTATCCTTATATCTTAATTGAATAAGTGATTTCACATATTTTCTGTTTTTCTTTCGTTTGCTTTTGTGATTTCGTCGTCTCTGAACGACTCTGTTTGTTTTGATTTCCCGTCTTTGTGCGGTGTGTTTTTAATTTCTCGTCTTAGTGTGGTGTTTATTTCATTCAGGTTGAAAGATTAGCTTTGAGCAAGGGCAGATCCGATTAATAACAATGACTTTGGTGTCGTCAACGTTGCAGATCCGGAGACATGAATATTCTGGAGACTTTAATATAGCCATATTTGTAGGCATAAGTACTTTGCCGTTTTATACTATTAACATGGATGCTGTGAGTTTGTTCACAGATTCATCCTTCTTGTTTTTAGCGAATTTGGATTTGTATTGTATCGATGTACTCCATCAATTTCAATGAATGAATATAGTTTATTTTTGTAAAAAAATTACGATTTAATCCCATCAAACCAGTGAGGCATTTTCTTCAAAATTTGTTTATAAAAGGGGTGATTTTCATTTGAATTGAATCATAATCATTTCTTCTTCTCCAAGGAACTTCCTAGAGATATAGAAAATCAAATTAAACCATATTGATCCTAGCTTTATATAATATAGTACTCACCCTTCAAGGCCTTAAAAAAATTGACCCTATTACATGCCATGGAAACTAAAATAACACAAGCTGAGTTGGTCCAATGTATGAATACATTGTTAAACTCTGTAGACCACGAATACATTCAATCATGCAGCATTTCCTTAGTTCCAGTAGAATTTGTAAACTCATCAAACGAAGAAGCTTACGTGCCAAGGGTGGTATCCATGAAGCTTACGTGCCAAGGGTGGTACCCATGGGTCCACGCTACAAAGGTAGAGAAGAGCTAGTGCACATGGAGGAGATAAAATTGCGCTGTATGCTGGCTCTCGTTGATCGAGTAGATAAAAATGACGACAAACGTGGAGATATCTTAGAGAAATGCAGCAAAGTCATTTGGGGTTTAAATGATCAGATTAGAGCAAGTTACATCGAGGACATCAGCCTTGAAGTATACGAGCTCGTGAAAATTATGCTAGTGGATGGTTGTTTTCTGCTAGAGCTTCTCATCACGAAAGAACTCGAACTTGATTCTCAACTATCAAGTCAATTGAACTTTACTTCTTGTCTTTTCGCACCTCAAGTGCTAAAAAACGATGATGTCTTGTCTGATCTTGCCTTGTTTGAGAATCAAATACCAATTTTCATCGTCCACGAGCTTTCTAAAATACTTTCCCCCAATTTTTTTGAACGAGGTTCAAAGAAGAGAGCGATCAAAATCAATAATCTCGCCCTGTCTATTTTAGGCTACTCTTTGCCCCAAGTTCAGAGCCTTTGATATTCACCCCCCTCACCTTCTTGATATTGTTCACACTTTCCTTAATAATAGTAATAGTAGTAATAATAATCGTAATCATGAACATGTTGTGAACCTTAATACTCAAACTCAACATGTGAAACTTAAGCGTTGTGCTACTAGACTGCAAGCTGCAGGGGTAAGTGTCCAACTCGCTGAAAATAAAGGAGTGACGGGTTTGGACTTTGAATTTCAGTTCGAAGAGGGGAAACTTAAAATTGCAGCTCTGCACATCAGAAAAACAACGAAAGCAAAGTGGCGCAATGTAATTTTTTGGGAACATCATAAAATGGACTGGAAAAAGTCAGGTTCAAACAATGGTAATGATGAGAGCCAAAATAGCAGGATCAGTAATAGTGGTACTTGAGGCAAATTCACTTCCGCTGCGTTGATTTTCAATGACCTAATTTGCTGTGCAGATGATGTGAAAATTCTTAAGGACAAGAATATCATTGTGGATCATATGAAAATGATTAATAAGGAGTTGGAGGAGTTTATCCGCACAATGTCGTCTGGAGTTGACCATGGAATAGTTGGTTCTGATTATGTCAAAATGGTTGAGAAATTGAATGAATACTCTACGGTGTTTCTTCTTATACGAATCTGGAAAAAATTGCGCCATTATTTCACATACTATTTTGAATGGTTCTTCAAATTTATGAAGCAGGACTACAATTTCGTAGCCACCGTGGTGTCTTTTGCCACTCTTGTGCAGGCTGTTTATGCTATCGTTGCCTATCATAAACCGGCCAAATAATTTCTATTTGTCCATCACAACAAGAAAAGTCAGTTGAAGAAACTAACTTGTTGCAATCATGATCCCAAATAACAATGGGGGATTGTTGAATGACTGCGCATAATGAGTTGAGAAAAAGTGTGTTGAGGTCAAGACCCCAACAAACTTTTGTGAAAGAAAAAAACCAACCAACCAACTTGTATGCACAAGGAGTATTAATTTCAAAATGTCACTGAATGGCACCAAGAAAAATGAAAACGGGCCAGATTTGGTGCAACATATATACTATCACACACAAGCATAATATCCCGCATACTAAATTTTAATTAACTTTTCACACATTTTGCGCTGGTCAGGTTAGCAGCCACCAACAACTCACCATTTCAATAAATCGTAACTGCTACCATCACGGACTCACGAGAGTAATGAAGCTTATGGTGATGCGAGCGAGGCAGTAGCAAAACTCTTATGAATTCCTTCAATCTCGCGATGCGTGGCTGGTAGCATGCGCCGCAGAGTAGACAGTAGCTGGTTTTCCTGCTTTTCTTCATCCCTTATCCCAATTCTCATCACCAAAACATTCGTAATGACTATACCCCAAGAATTTACATGATAAAACTTGTAATAAGCACAATTCCTTCAGAGTTGTTTGGTTTGGGTGACTTTGATCACATGTTTCAAGGTCTTTTTTCCATAGTTGCTCTTTCATGACTTTTTGAATGATTACTTTCAAAACTATCACAGCGATATTCTAATTCTGTTGTGAAATTGATGCTAGAATATTTATTTGTTTTAATGGGAAATTTGGATTAGTACTTATGGTCGTGGAAGTGATGAAACAACGTAACTACAGTGAGTTGAATTTGAATGTTTGAAGCATTAAACTTTTTTCTGGTTTACAATTTAATCAAGGAGTTGTTCCTGGAAGCAAAGTGTCAATTATGGAAAGGTTGGGTGAGAAATTAGATAATTGAATGCTTACAAACTTTGACTAACAGACGTTGGAATGAGGGGTTAAAAAGATGATACTTATTGACAATATAAGGAGCTTGGTGTTCATTTCATAAATAGAGGGGGTGTCGGTGAGATTTGAACAAAAATTAAGAAAGGTTGGTGTTTTTAGAGAGAGAGAGAGTGTGTGAAAGAGAGAGAAATCTATAGCTGAAAAAACAATACTACATTAGTTGTAGAGCTTTATGCTAACTACATTTAAAAAGAAATAACGAGAGTAGTAAATTTTTAGAGTTATAAATAAATGATTGTATAACTTATTAAACAATCTTTTATAGTACAATCTTGTCATAATCCTCAAGCAAGCATAACTCTAATCTACCTTTTCTAATACCTCTTATATTAGTCTCAGATGTAAAAGGAATTGGCCAAATTTGGGTGCCCAACCACTTCAAATCATCAACGTCATTATCTAGTTTTATGTCGGTTCCACCTTCCCATTTAGGTATTTTTGCTTGAAACCTAGGTCCAATGGGAATAACGGGTCTTAGAAGATGATTACACCTAGCAGTTAAAAAATTGTTGAGTGAGCGAACAAGTTCCATGTCTTCCTCGGTTGAACTTAATGGAAGTGTGATCTTACCATCGGTAAAATATCTATCAGCCGTTGACTTCAATGCTTTCACAAAGTCAATTTTTCGTTTATCATTTAATGATAGTTTATTGCGGAGTGAGTGAACAAATAATGTGTCCTCCTCAGTTGAGCTTAACAAAAGTGAGCTCTTACCATTAGTAAAGTATCTATCATCAACTGACTTGAATTCTTCCACAAAGTCTATTTTTGGTTTATCATTTAATGATGGTTTATTGTTGACTGATCGAACAACTTTCATGTCTCCCTCAGTTGAGCTTAACGGAAGTGAGGTCTTACCGTCAGTAAGATCTCTATCGTCCACTGACATCAATGCTTCCACAAAGTTAATATTTGGTTTATCATTTAATGATGGTTTGGTACTTAAGGAGAAACTATCACCAACCATTAAATCTCTAGGTTGGATTTTCAAGCTCCCTTGATGCATAGGGTAACTCGGCACCTTAATAGAATCTTCGGATTCACTCAGGTGAGAATAATCTTCTATACAGTTAGCACAATATTCTCCTTTGTCGTCTATGGCATGAAAAATTTGCTCTTCTGCTACTTGTAAAATAATTAGTTCATCTCTAGGTTGGATTTCAGTGCTTTGTTGATTCATGGGGTAACTTGACCCCTTAATAGAATCATTGGGGTCACATAGGTAAGAACAACCTTGCA
>Ga0315915_1005384_pt1 | contig 15958 bp, 19 predicted proteins | sample MpolbnodulesMG_FD_207738 | JGI IMG/M metagenome (GOLD analysis project Ga0315915, IMG submission 207738) | Medicago polymorpha root nodule microbial communities from Los Angeles, California, United States - branched nodules | ecosystem: Host-associated > Plants > Roots > Nodule | place: USA... | reverse complement strand
GCAAATTTTTAGAGAACGACAAACTATTGCTTATGATTAATGTATTTTTAATTTTAAAAATATTATAACAACGTAGATTGAATTTGAAAAAAAAAATCATATAAACCCTCGTAATAACGTAGATTGAAAAATATTATAATAACATAGATTGAATTTTAAAAATATTATAATCAAGATTGATGCGACAAATAAATGGAAATTACCAACACCCGTTATATTTAAAATACAATAATATGCCATCAACATACAAAAAAAAAATGCAATGAAAATACAACAGACCGAACAAATGTCATGAAAATATACACCAAGTCCTAAAAATCTATCCTAAAATAAAATACTACTACTCCTGGTCCTGCTAATGCTATTGTTGCCTCCTCCTCGGCCCCTGGCCTCGCCTCCTAGTCATGATCAGCGCGATCTGCTCCCTAACATTTTGCAAGGCCGCATACAATTGCTGAGGGGTCATGCTCATCACCTCCTGACCCAAATACTCATTAGCATGGGCAACAACGCCAGTAACCATGTCATAGGTATCAGGCGAGCTTCTCGCCTCGTACCGCTCCCACTGTTGTGCAATGATTTGTTCCTCATTTGCTGGCATCGGAAGATCTTCTGGAAGAGGTGGCAAAAAATGAGGGTGAGACACACTAGTGTACTGTAGTACATAGCCATCCGCCACACGCCATGGCTGCTCTCCTGCCGGCTCACCCCAATCGGGCTCCTTAAGCGTGCAAGTGTTGAAGTCATTGAATGCCTGCACAATCTGAGGCGGTCGCAGCTCTACAACATTCGTCGGATGTCTATGGACCCTCTAGATGTATTCGTACTGCCGCAAAAACCTCTCAGACAAGTGACGGTACACCCTACGAACACCACACATAATCCATCATGAATACAAGAAAACCTCCTCAAAACCCTAGATCTCCCTGTGCTCTTCGTACGACCTCTAGAGCACGTCATCAAACTGAATATGATCAAGCAATGAACGATATGTCACCCCCTCTCCATGGCCCTTTTGTAACTTCCACCTTGCTGCAATCAGATAGTTTTCAATATAGTCGGTGTTTGGATCAACACTGTAAAAGTCAGAAAAATGCACCAAAAACCATGCCTGCACAAACCAAACAAATCACATTTAAAAATTATTATGCACGAAAAACATAACAAAAAAATAAAAGTTAAGGTTCACATTTATAAGTTTCTCACAATGAACAGTGTCATGCTTCCGCCAAGAGCTCTGTCTCCATTCAATATAATCATCATATCAATATAATTTTTGTGCATCATTTCCATCATAACCTAAACATCATTCAATATAATTCTCATAACCTAAACTAACTAAATAATCAATAATCATTATACACTTTATGAAACTATAATTAACGTCATTTCCATCATTTTCATAACCTAAACTAACTAAATAATCAATATAATTGTTACCGAGGCATTTTATCAAACACTTTGTGTGCAAAATATCAAACATATTCAAATTGTATTCATTTGGCACCATTCAAAACCACATTATACTTAAATCATTCAAACATCAATTACAACAACTAAATTCATCTATAACATCTTAACAACACATGCAATCATCAAACTGTCAATTTCAAAATCAACCCTAACCACATGCAAACTACTCTAATTATGATTAAAATGATTGATGCAACTTACTTGTGATAACGCGTGCTTGATTTGCCTGCAATTCGGGAAAATGGATTTGGTGAGAATTTGAGAGAGTTTGAGAGAAGTTTGAAGAAAGTTGAAACTGAAATGTACTATTATGCTTTTGTTCATGTATAAACACACATTGGCAGTTAATTGCCAAGGTTTTCTTCGGTAGTTAACTGCAATCGATTCTATTTTCCTCGGCAGTTAACTGTAGATGGGCATTTGCGTCATTTACATGTGTGTTTCAACCCTATTAAATGTGTATACAACAATTTTCATTTGTGAAATCTCGCGAAACTCGTGCTGGGGTTAAACATCTCATTGACAAAACCATTCTATTCACTTTAATTTCGTATTTGACGGAAACCACGTTGTTAGCGATGCTACATAACAAAATTACACTTATCGCGTATCATGATAATAACTATCACTATATGATACAAGGTGCAAAAAGTAACTCAAGAAACTTTTGAGTGGGCAAATAGAGGCCCAAAGAGAAAACAGATAAAAAAGGAGAGTACGATGCACGCGCTTGTAAGTAGCGTGAGATGATAACATAAAATGTAAGTAAAACAACGTAGTGAAAAAGGTGTATATAATGGTGTTCACACCGTGCCGGTCGAAATTCGCCACAACCAATCATCTTTCACCAAAAAACCCTTTTTCTCATTTCATTCTCTTCACCCTAATCGCATCGTTTTCTACTTTGAAGTTTTTTTTTCTTCTTCTTTCAATCTCAATTTCAATTTCAATTTCTGGGGTTAGGGATTTCTAATTTTCTATTTATTTTCCCCCTTCTGGGGCACCGTCGACTGTTGTTTAATGGAGGCCACGGCCGCAGCAGCTGCCGCCGCTCGCGGTGTTGCTCTTCAGTTGCAGACTCCGCCACGGAAAGAATGGCGTGCTGTTGCTGAACATCATCATTCTGCGAGAAACCCTGATGATGAGGTACTGATTTGATGTTAAAACACTTCACATTGTTTTTTTGTAACGTGGGTTTGTGTGTGACAGAGAAAAACGTTTTTTTTTTTAATTGGAGTTAACCGTAGTTGATTTGGGTTTTTTTAGGCATTGATTTGGGATTAGGGTTTACCACTTTATGATGATTAGGGTTTACCGTATTTAGCAGTGATTTTTTGCTGCTGTCGTTATAAGCGAGTTTTCTTACTTTTTCATGAGTAAAGCATCCGAAAATCGATGTCATATGGTGTTTGGAGCAAAGATTATAATTTTACTGTCGGATTCAGTTGTGTTTTTTTTTTGTTTTTTTTGTTTTAGCTGGCATTGAATCCAAATTGTAATTGAGATTAGAATGTGCATTACTTTCAAGTTGCTGGCCATTTGAACAATGTAGTCTGATTGCTATTTTTAAGTTGAATGTGCTTAGAGTTCAGACTTTTGCTGTTGAAGTTTAAGGTTACTGCCTTGTAAAGTTTGAACTTATGGTTTCATTTACCGAGTAAAGATTGTTAGTATTTGAGTACCGAGTATTTGATTGCTTACCATTGTGTCGGATATGTAAAAGGGAGCTTAATTTTGATTTTGTTGTTGCTGTTAATTGTTGTGTTTGGTTGATTTGGTGGTTGATTAGCTTTTTTTGGGGTGCAGGAGTTAGAAAACCCAAAACTTGGGCAATCGGACGAGAGAACCATATATGAGGTAAGGTTTCGGTGTGAGAAGCTGCTTTTAAGTTTTAAGGGATCTAGATCCCGAAGATAATCTCTTACTGTTTTTCAAGGTGCAGCAAGGAAGAGAGCCCCTGGATGTTGATTTTTGTTCGATGACAATGGATGGAACACTAGACATAGATATTTTACAGCAGCAGATCCTTAGTGCTGTTAGTCAAAGGCGTGAAATACTTCAAATGGAGATTGAACTAAAAGCTCAAATCATCGCCAGATCTGAGCTGTTGAAAATGCGAAACACCTATGATGCTCAACTGAAGGAGCATGCTAACAATGCCAGCAAGTTTCAGGTGCATATTCAAACATTTTATACATATATTTGGATACTCAAGACTAGGCTAATCTATAACTTCTGAAAAAAGAAAACCAAACTTTTAGATGCTTAATTGTATCCTTTACAACACCTAGGAGATTATAACAATTTTAGTGTCACAAAAGAGTATGGTGTAAGCAGACATAACTATTATATTCTGATGGCTTAAAGGGGCACTTTATCCTTAAGTTACTGTACTTTAAGTTTAAAGATTTGCTCCTAGCCTCCTACTGGTTAAGAATTGTTGGTCGCTTTTAAAAAAAACTCTTTATCTGGCCTTGCAGGAGCAACTTTGTGAAAGGGAGCGTGCAATTCATGAGCTGGAAAGGAAAATGGAAGAGAAAGACAGGGAGCTACATAAAATTAAACTAGATAATGAAGCGGTGTGTTGAATGCCTCTTAACTATCTTATTTCAGTTTTCTGGATCTTATTTTAGTCTTTTGATTTCATATTAATCGCTTCAATTATTTCATTAGGCGTGGGCTAAACAAGACCTTCTCCGTGAGCAAAACAAAGAACTAGCATCTTTCAGGTTATTCTTTTATCCATATTTATTTATGCGATGCTTTAAGTTTTGCTTTCATCCTTCGCTGCTTGCTTCATTGAGCAAATCGTTTTGCAGAAGGGAGCGTGATCATTCAGAAGCGGAAAGGGCTCAACATATACAACAAATACATGATCTGCAAGAACATATTCAAGAAAAAGATAGACAGCTTATTGAGTTGCAGGAACAGGTAGCATGCTTGTATTTTATGTAATTTCTTTCGAAAATAATTTATTTAAAGTTTATTCGCTTACGTGGCCAGCTGATGTTTCTTTCAGAATAGGGTTGCGCAGGAGACAATTATGTTTAAAGAGGAACAGATTAGAGAGGCTCAAGCATGGATAACCCGTGTTCGTGAGATGGATGTTTTCCAATCAACAACAAACCAGTCATTACAGGCTGAATTGAGAGAGCGCACGGAACAATATAATCAGCTATGGATGAATGTACAGAGACAGGTTGATCTACATTTCTTATCTTCTACGAGGATTATGTTTCATTTTTTACCCCCACTATTATTGTATGTCCTTTTGTATTTGTGTCTCTGTTTGCACCGTTTTGAAATAGATATTCAATTCACAGTTGTGATTTGGTTTTGTAGATTCTTTAAATTATTTTCAAAGAATTTGAACTTGTGAGCTTTATAAGCATTTTTTGGTTTGTTATAGTATGTCATGTCATTACTTAAAATAATGGTGGATGTTGCTTAACTCTATACTTGTTTTTTGGTGGCGGTAGTTTGCAGAGATGGAGAGACATCATTTGCATGCTATGCAGCAGTTACAGCTTGAGCTAGCTGATGCAAGAGAGAGAACTGGATCTTACAATGATGACTCTCGAATGTCCCAAGTAAATTCGAAAAGTAACGTGGCTCCATATGGACAGGAAAATGGAAATCAATTTGACTTGAATGGAGGCAATGCTTCAGGTGGAAATACTGGTCTCCTTACAAATGAGAACTCAGATAACGGTCCTCCATTTTCAACTTCAGGCAATCCGTCAGTTCAGGTGCAGTGCTTCATTTAAGGAATTGTAGATAAACAGCTAAGCATTTTATTTTTGTTTTATTCCCAGATATTTTATTTGCAACGCGTCTTACATGCCATTTGATTTTAGACCTAAAACAACTCTTTCAAGATGTCATTTGAGATCATAGATTTATAATGACATAGGTTATGAATGACTGTTATGTAAAGTGCCATGTGGGTTTTCATCAGGTATCAAAGCACTACAGTAGTTTGTATATCTTCTCATGAACCAAGTGTAAGGGAATCTGCTCCTCTAAAATGAGGAGCTTTAGAGAAAGGTATCAAAGCACTAGAGTCGTTTGTATATCTTCTCATGAACCAAATGTAAGGGAATCTGCTCCTTTAAAATGAGGAGCTTTAGAGAAGAAGTGAGATGCCAACACCATCAATTTGAAGTTTAGATCTAAACAATTTTATATTTAGACATACATGTGTGTACACACTTTATTTCAGCTGTTGATATTTCATTAAATGGCTTTCACTCCTCTCTCCTCTTGAAGTGAATACAAAATTTGAGACTGAGTAGCTATACATGGCTGTTGGTGTTCTTAAGCTCTGCCTTGAGTCGGTTTATTGAAAATTCTGTGCCCAGTCAAGGAGCTTCAAAGTGATAATTGATATGTTTTCAAAACAAACTACCGAAAATGTAATACATGTAATGGTTTGATTTGAAGATTGAGATAGTTGTTAAACAGGAGTGTTGAATCTTTTGGTTGACAGATGAGATAATTTATGAGGATAAAACTGATGGTGCTTTTTTTTAATGACAAATGTTAGTATGTTGATAGTTATGTTAATATTTTCTCCCTTGCCAAGATTCGAACCCTGAACCTTTAACTCTTAACTCCTTGAATTCATTAGCTCAACCAAGTGACCTACCCATCCCCCCCAATGCTTGGAAGTTATGGTATCTTGCTAGTTCTTTTAGTACAAACCCGGATGTTAATTAATAGTACATACCACAGCCTCAGCCCTATTAATAAGGAATTAATTTTTATAGAGCTTATATTTACTTTTAATTTTTCTAAGTACATCAAACATTGTCCGATGTTAATATGTTATTAGGTAGGTTATACCTTTTGACTTTGATCAATACTTTTATTATGTTGTAAACTTGTAATCCATGTCTTTTACTTTGATATAAGATTCGATAGACATGTTTCGTGGTTGACTTGTAATCCATGTTTTGTCAGGAGATTGGAAAATGACATTTCTCACCCATTTACAATACTGTTGTGGTTATTTTCAGACTGATCATACTCATGGTGTCGCTATTGCTCCATCATCTCTGATTGTCCCCCACCCGTACCTTCCACCTGGTCAAGTTACTGCATTGCATCCATTTGTTATGCATCAACAAGGAGTACCCAACTCTGTTGCATCACATGTCCCTCAGTCTCATGTTGGACATTTTCATCCAGTGCCCACAATGTCACCTATGCAACAGTGGCAAAATCAACAGGTATCTAGTGTTACACATATGCCAGATCTTATTATTATTTTTCTTTCTATTTTTAACTTTTGGAGTTTTAAAATTTATACTTGTTTTTTCAGGCTGTTTCAGAGGGTTTGCAGGTATCCATACAGGATAATGCCTCCTCATCCCAAGCTGATCAAAATTTGATCAGATCAGATGCAAAGTTTAATTATGAAATGTCTGTTAATGGGCAAACTCTCACTAGAGACTATTTGGATGCTCATGTTCACCAAGGCGAGGAGGCACATACTGTGGTTTCATCATCCACTGGGGAAACACAGGTTTGGTGACTATTGATTTTTAAGGTTTTTTCCTCCCAATATTTGTCTATAAATATAACAGCTGATGATTAATTGATTTTTTCTAAGGTTCTTCAGTCGGTTGATAAAGATCAACTTATTGCTTCCCAACAAAGCTTACAACAGATTTCTTCACAGTTCTCTGAGGCCTTGAGGTTGAACTCTTTTAAACCAAATGGTGAAATGAAGGTTTGTTTGAAATTTTCTGCCCTGTTTGACGCTTTACTTGTTTTTCTTTGTTTGATAGACTAAAGTTCATTTGGGGGGTGGTTTCAAATGCTACTTTAAATGGTGGTTATTTGTGTCTCATTGTAAATTGTTAATTTACAAAGATGTCAAGATATTTTGGTTTTCCTACTAAATTAAAGCACACAGTAGCTTTCAAAGAGTCTTCATGCTTTTGAAGCTTGTTCAGGAATCACCACAATATTTTTGAAAATATTAGACTGTTTTGAAGATGGTAAAAAGGGATATTCACCCTTGATTTTATTCAAAACGCTTTCTTTACCTATTAACATCAAAATTTGAATGCACCCTTATTATTATCTTCAATGACAGATCATTATTTTTTTTCCCCATTTTAGAAGTGCCTTTTAAGGAATTTATTGAGAACTTAATTTCTTTTGGTGCTGGGTAAAAAGCAATTAGAATAATGCTTTTACGGCTGAGAGGGTGGGAGCTAACAATTTTTTTCTTCCACATGAGCAGAATCCAGTGACATCATCTAATGATGAAGGACCTGCGAGCCAAATATTATTAGCTGAGCAAGCAAGTTCTGCCGTAAATACATCATCTGTTGCAAGTCATTCTGTTGGTGAAATGATTCAGAACAATTCTGATACTGTCTTGCCTGAAGCATTCGCCTCGACTGTGCAGACAACTTCAACAACCATTGCAAAGGCTCCAGATGCTGCTCTTCTTGATGAAAGGTCATTGTTAGCATGCATTGTGCGCACTATTCCAGCTGCTGGACGAATTCGAATCAGTTCAACGGTTAGTGTTTGTGGTTTAAGTGTGAACCATCTAACATTTTATGAAAGATACTGTCTTCCCCTGCTTACCTCAGTGTAATTTATTTGGTTTGTATTTTAAAAACAGCTCCCTAACAGACTGGGCAAAATGCTTGCACCTCTACATTGGCATGATTACAAAAGAAAATTTGGGAAGCTGGAAGATTTTGTAACTAGTCATCCTGAAGTAAGTTTAGAAGTTACCGTTTGGACAGATAATTTAGTGTAGTGATATGCAACTGGATGTAATTTGCTAAAATTTTAGACCAATCAGCTTGTGTTATCAAATAAGGCTCTATAGTGGCGCTATATTGCGCATAGCGGGGTTTGAACAAACCCTTGCTGTTCTTCGATACACTTTCTACTACAAAATATTGTGAAATAACGACTATAGCTGCACAATAGCAATGTTGTGTAGAAGAGTTTGAGTTTGAACAAAACTATTTTTTTTACGATTCACAATTGACAACACTGAAACTAAATGCTGATTGTTGGATGCAATAAAGTGGTGGGATCTGGTCATCCATCCAAGACAACTGCATGCCAAGTTGTCTGTCAATATTTTTGGCTGGCTAACAATTTTCATTGAGTTGTCTGCCTGTTCAATTTCACATTTTTCACCGGCAACATATTTGATTAGAGGTTGATGGGTTTTTCCCCCTTATCATTTCAGTTATTTTTGATTGAGGGTGACTTTATTCAACTCCGTGACGGGGCACACAAAATGATAGCTGCAACCGCTGCTGTTGCAAAAGTTGCTGCAGCTGCCGCAGCATCATCTCCTTATTCTTCATATATGCCTACTGTAGCAGTTACTCCAATGGCTCAATCTCACCGCTTAAAGAAATCTCCTTCGACTGACTCCAATGGGGCGTGCTTCAGTGTTGCTGGAGGTCTTACAAATGTTAAAATTTTGAGTAAACCCAAGGATTCTCTTGAAAATAGTTATGTCCAGCCTTCTGCACAATTATCTGTTGGAAACGGGGGAAGCCTTGACAGACTAAGTATGATCAGTGCCCAAAATTCAGTCCCAGTAAATGGAAGGTTAGTTTCAAACTTCATTTCTAAACAGCAGACCCAGTTTGACATTGGCTGCTGAATGATAATATACATTGGCTGTTGAAATGATAATAGTTGAATGCATATGGAATCATACTTAACTTTTTCTTTAAACAGGTCATCTGCCGCTGCGTACCCTTCTCGAAGATAGTGAGTCTTCTCACTGACACTTAAGATGCTATTTATATTCGCTTTGAATTTTCATTGATCTATTTATGTTTGCTAGTATATAGTTTCTTTTGAAAAAACTGCACTTGAATGACTCCGTCGTAGGGTTACTCATCGATTTCTAATTTAAGAATACAACACAATACATGCATGTGTTTCTGGTATTTCTGTCTGGGAACAATCGTGCCGTTTTTTCAAGATTTATCTCATCTTTTTTTTTTTTGGTAGTGAAGATTTATCCTATCTGAACAACGAGGAATACTGGCAACACACATTCTAACACACACTTTCCAACACACTCTTTTTGATTGGTTAAAATTCACATGGGTCCCACCAAATCATGTGGGTCCCATGTAAATTTGGTGGGTCTCATATGAATTTTAACCAATCAAAAAGAGTGTGTTGCTAGCATTTCTCCTGAACAAATATAGTATTAATACTTTTTACTGAATACAAGTTTTCGGTATTTTGAATAGCTCAAGCACATGTATTTGCCTTGCTTCATAATTTCAATTGTTGTTTATATTCAGGGAAGGTGGAGGGGCATAGGTTAACCTGTGTTGCCAAGTCGAGGATGGAAACATATATAGTCCTGTTTTACCTGTTTGTGGGAGAACTTTCTCAAGCATTGTCAGAGTATCGTGTTCCGAGCAAACTATGATTTGAGTTGCCGGTGCTAGCCACATATTCTGTAGTAATTTATTTCTCCCCTTCGGTTTTAATTTAGTGTGCTTCCAAAAATTTGAGTCTGGTGCTTTGATATTTATGCCTGCATTGCATCTTTTGACTGATTTTTTTGTGAATGCTTGAAAGATTAATATCAATGAAATTATCATTTTCTAATTGCCAACGCTCCATTAGTACGTTCTCTATTGCTTGTTAAATTGGTCTGCCTGTATGTAGCAAGATCCTAGGAGGCTAGGATGGATCAATCCCAAAAATTTATTTGAAGATTTCTTGCTTAAAATTCTATTTATGGTCTGAAAAATTAATGAATTAAAAGTTAAGTTTGTACTAATTTCTTGCTTAATTTTCATGGTGATCTCTCACCATGAAAATTGGTTCACCGCGCAAATTGTGTTTTAATTGCCGCGTACTTGAGTATCAACAACCGGCGTGTTAAGATGGGTTACAATTGCAATGAGCATTTTAAGAGAATGAAGTTAAAAGTAAGTTTGTACAAATTTTAGTGTAAAAATCTTTACTCTCGCGCCCTTATCGTACTTTAGTGTATGCTCATCTTCCTCTTCTATTTACCTATTTTTGATACACATTCGTCATTTTGTTGAAGAGTGGTAGAAAAAGTCTTTTAACGTAGCGTCACCCAAATATTTTCCCCCCTACTCTCTCACATGCCAACATGTGTAACATTCACGAGTGAAAATTACATAGGAACTATTTCTCTTTTGTAGATTGGGATGGGATTGAGTCTATCAAGTTTTAAAGCAGTCACTGTAATTTAAGGAAACACCAATCAATCATTATATTGGTAAAGTTAGATTTCTCTCAATTTCTCAAAAAAACTAAGACGCCAATAATTACAATTACTAATATTTTTTTTTCTCTTTTCTTCTTTTGATTTTCTTTACTATAATTTTCAGTTTCAGGTGTATAAAGAATATTTAGCCACATGTTTTCAAATTTATGACATTAATTGGACACTTTATAGACGGAACTCAAAAGTGAGGTATTTGACTATTAAAATGCGAAGGCTATATTTCCATTTTTTAAAATGAATGCAAAAAGCAGAATAGAGCAAAAATAGAGGAGATATTTTATGAATACATTTTACCCTTATTCGTGTGTCTTTATAACCACCATTTTTACTGTTATTCGATGATGTAGAGTTTGTTGGTTCAACACCCAATCCAACTGCAAGTATTGGTTCATAGTAGTAACATCCTAATGTTAAAGAGTGTCACATAAGTACATGATCTGAATAAGTGTTTATAAGTGGACGCAATCTTCACATTCGACTTTAGTTGAAAGATGATTTGAATAAGTGTTTATAAGTGGAGGCAATCCCCACATCACAGTTCGGTTTTGTGAGGTTGTGTTATGCATAACCACAAATTCTAAGACCAAATGTTGAACATCATTTGCCATTTCTATACATAACCAAGATTATACTAACAATGTGGAAATAATAGTCCACCAAATATATTAATAGCAAAGCAACATCCTTTCATTGTCTACACCAACAATCATAGTTCAAAAGAACTATCATACTTCACTATGAAAAACATACTTCACTTGATGCTAAGTCACTCTAAGAATTTTTGCATACCGAAATCATGCTGAAAATTTATGGTACAACTTTCATGTTAATAAACTATGAACTTGAATTTTCTTAATTCAAAATTAATTCTTCTATCAAATTTATCTAGAACAAACTTCACAGCATAATTTGACATTGCAGTTTCATTCCTACCGTAAATTGTGCACCATAGAGGTTCTTAGAAAAGTGAGGCGAGTGTGAACATACTTAAGTTCCAAGTCTTTCCTATCTTTTCAAAATAATACATTCATTGTATCACACTTCTTTATGTGAGAGATCAAACAATGCTCTAATAAACAACATAGAGAAATTAAGGAGCACAATTACAACACAATGATATAGCGTGGAAAATTTTAAAACTGGAGAAAAAAAATTGGTTGACGAATATCATCTAGAGAATAACATTATGCGAAAAAATCTACAACATGTAGACTTCTTTCAAGCATCACACAATCCTCCGTTTGCCGACACTCTTCAAAACAAATTTCTAACTACATCTCTCAATATTGTAATACAAGAGTGTTATAGGATAAAATAAGAAAATTAAATACAAACTTAAGGTATTTTTTATTGGTGCATTCTGTAACAAAAGACTTGAGCTAATATAACTTTGGCCCCCTATTTCTTAGATAATGTGAGACTTATTTCAAGATATTTCATTTCAACCAACTCTATCAAGTGTTATGGAATGACATTCATTGTTCTTACAAATACAAACACTAAATTCTATACTTCGTATTACTTCATTACATCATATTCTTCCAATTCAAATAAAACTTAAAAGCTTTGTTTGGGAGAGCATTGATGAGAGCGGAAGGGAGCAAAATGGAGCCGGAAACTCATTGTTTGGGTGAGTGTCTTGCAAGAGTAGGAAATGACAAGACTTAGATTAATATTTTCTTTATTTTGACTGTATTATTAAAAGATAGATGGTTTGGAGATCTCTTCAACTCTCCCATCTTCATCTCTTTAAACTCCTTTCACCCACCTCCCCTACCACTATTAATAACACACACGTTTACACAATATTTTTTATTTTTATTTTAAAAAATTTAACGGCCCAACTACACACCAAGTGTTGATGAGTGAAGAGTTGAGAGTTCGAACCTACGTCCCAACATATCAAATATCTATACAAATTTTTACCATTTAAACTATATTCACGAGTCTACTTTGCACAGTTTTAAACACGTTTATAATTTCTTAAAATGATCAATCATTTTAATTACAACATAAATGAATCATTTTAGAAATTTGTTGTTGACACATTTGGTTTGGTTGAGAAACACATGTAAAATACGATAATACCCCTCGACAGTTAACTGCTGAGGAAATATAAAACCGGCTGCAGTTAACTGCCAAGGAAAATCTCGGCAGTTAACTACCGAAGCGTGTTGAACATAAACAGAAGCAGAAACACAAACATAATCGGTTTCTAAAATTTTCCCAACTTCTCTCAAACTCTCTCCAATTCTCACCAAAACCATTTTCGCGAATTGCAAGCAAATACACATTATCACAAGTAAATTGTATCAATCATTTTAATGATAATGTTAGTTTGTTTAGGTTTAATTTTTTTAAAAAATAGAGTAGTTTGCATGTGGTTAGAGTTGATTTTAAAATTGACAATTTGATCATTGCATGTGTAGTTTATGAATTGATAAATAAATGTAGTTGTTGCTTATGCTGTTTAAATGATGTTTAATGATAATGTGGTTTTGAATGGTGCCAAATGAACACAATTTGAAAATGTTTGATACTTTGCACACAAAGTGTTTGATAAAATGCTTCAATGACAATTATATTGATGATTTAGTTAGTTTAGGTTATGGAAATGATGTTAATTATAGTTTGATTAAGTGTATATTGATTATTGATTTTTTAATTAGTTTAGATTATGAGAATTATATTGAATGATGTTTAGGTTATGATGAAAATGATGGACACAAATTATATTGTAATGATGATTATATTGAATGGTTTTAGGTTATGGAAATGATGTTCATTGTACTTTTAATGTGTTTGATTATGTTTATGTTTAGTTTAAGATTAATGTCAATGTTTACGTTTAGTTTAGGTTTAATGTATTTGATTAGGTTATGAAAATGATGTTAATTTTTTAATTTTTTCTGTAGACATGTCTAATCAGGGGCAACACATTGATCCATCTAAGATGATTGGTGGTAGACGTGCTATGACACAAAGCCACCAGAAGGAGAGGCAAAGAGGGGAAGAGGTAAAGGGAGGTCAGATGGTTCAGGGACTTCTCAGGCTACACACCCTGAACAGTCACAGGTGGTTGACCCGAACCAGGAGGTGGAGTACCTGAATTATCAGGATCAGGTACACCACAATGTGACTGATGGTGGGTATGATCATGATCATATATCAGAGCAGCAGCAAAGACCAGATGAGGATGACATTGCAACAGCGGCTGCCCCAGCGGTGTTACTTTCGGAGCCTCCTTTTCCTGGTGGACCAGAAAATATATCTCTGCCGCACTCTTATGCCAATCATGTGGCATTGCCGCTTTGGTATAATTCAGATAACGTAATTGTTATTTTTTTTACTTTTTTTTCGTTAATGTTTAATAATTTTCTTTATATGTGTGTTTGTTTAATTATTATATTAACTTTTATATGTGTTTTTTTAAGTATTTTCTTTATGTTTAATTATTTTCTTTATATTTTCTTTATTTTAACTTTTATTATTTTATTTATGTTTAATTATGATTTAAATTGTTCTTGTTATGTGTTTTTTTTTTAAGTTTTACATGTGTTATGTCTTATGTTAAAAATACGTGCGGCAATTAAAATTTGTGATTTTTATTTTTGCATGTGTTAAGTTTTATTTTGTTTAGTTAGATGTTTACATTGTTTAAACTATGCTTATTTTTCTATTATTTCAAGTTCGTAAGGTGCGTGTTGTAAAAGCGATTAATCATGGGAATAAGATTTTGAGTCTCAGACGTCCAAACGAGAATTAAAATTGATTTTGGGGTCCGCTTAGGGAGAGCGGGTTACATGATTTGGTTCTGTGCCTCGTGTTTTGTTGATGACATTATGCAAGAGGTGGCATCCCGAGACTTCACATGCCCTTGGGGGAGATGACTGTGACTTTGGATGATGATGCATGTCTTACACATCTTCAGATTGAAGGGCGGATGTTGAGCATGGGAAGAAGATGTTGAGACATGAGGCCTGTGCACTTTTGGTGAGACACTTGGGTGTGTCGCAGAAGGAGGCAGAGAAAATTTGTGGTACAGAGTATGGTGGTTACATTAGTTATCCAAAGCTAAAAGAATTATATACGAGGGTACCTTGGTAGGATAAACATATTGGCGGATACAGAGTAGGGTAGAGCATCGGTCGGATTCAGACCGAAAATATCATTCCGACCAGCAACCGATGAACACAAGCAGTCACCCATTTCCGTCCGTTTCACAGCTCGGTTTCATCGGATTTCGGTTCTATCGGTTAACGGGTGAGTCGGTCGGATCTAAACGGGCGAGAGATAAAGAAGAAACTAATGAACTTCAGAAATCAAAAATCAGATATGGGTAGCGAAGGTGAGATGGTTCCAGACATCTGCAGGAGATCTGGATTTAATAACAAATTGATTGGGTTATGAGATGATGTGATGGTTCCAATACTGATCCAGAAACTTGTAGTTCAAAGAAGAAGAAGTGGGAGAAAAATATAAACATAATAATAATGATTCAAAATGGCCATAGATATTTTTTGGTTTGCTGTACTAGGAAATTTTAATGTGAACATAGTAAAGGAGAGATGGTTTTGATGTGGAATGAACACTAGTAATTATAAAAATAAAATAGGAGAGATACGGTTGTTAATTTTGTCTTTTTATTTCCATCAATTCAATATTTTTTCATATATTAATAATGAAGTAACAAGTTGTAGGTAAAGTGAGGTTCAACTTTATTGAGTAGTGTGCATAATTGTATGTCTCGAGATAAATTGTAGCTGACATAAAGACTGCAAATTGGTGTAGCCTCTATCTTTAGGGATGTACAAGAAGTTTTACTCATGCCTACACATGATTCGGTCGGTTCTGACCACCGATGGGTTAAAGTCTTGTAACCCGCACTCAGACCATTTAAAACTAAGTTAACTCGACTTTCTTCACAATTTTTACCCGACCACCGACTAGATCCGCTCGTTTCACCAAAGTGTTTGTCGGTTAATGCGGTTTTTGGGCGGGTCATCCATTTTTGCTCAGCTCTAATACAGAGGATCCAGAGGAGCTGGAGGAGTTGGGGAGGGTTAGGAAATTTTGTGTGAGGTGTTATCTTCTATATCTTGTAGGATGCTTGTTGTTTGGTGATAGAAGCAACAAACGCATCAACTTGGTCTACCTGACGACTATGGAGGAGGGCTACGCGGGGATGCGTAATTATTCCTGGGG
>Ga0315915_1005380_pt1 | contig 15961 bp, 8 predicted proteins | sample MpolbnodulesMG_FD_207738 | JGI IMG/M metagenome (GOLD analysis project Ga0315915, IMG submission 207738) | Medicago polymorpha root nodule microbial communities from Los Angeles, California, United States - branched nodules | ecosystem: Host-associated > Plants > Roots > Nodule | place: USA... | reverse complement strand
TTTCCCTCACTTTACTTTTCATAATCTGTTATCTCATTATCAACCTCAGTTTTATACCAAACAAGAGTTAGCACAAATACAGAAAATCAATCAACATCTTCGCCAAGAAACAAAATTGTCTCTTATTATTCCACAAAGCACAATGAAAGGAGAAGTAGTGAATAAGAAGAAACGGTGTCGCTCAAGTGATGAAGGTAGCATGGCTGATGCGGTGGGAAGAAGAGTGAAACCAAAGAGCACGAAGAAGATGAAACCAAAAAAACAAGATAAGGAAAAATTGTCATCACCTCCGCCAATATTGCCTATTGATGTCGAGATGAAGATCAAAGAGTTGAATGGCACTGATATCAAACATATCATGTGTAAGGAATTGTTTGATTCAGATCTCAGTAAACACCAAAGTCGTCTTTTAATGTCACTTAAAGAAGATATAGCCGATGATTTTCTCAACGACACAGAGAAGGAGACTTTTGGTAGAAAGGATCGGGGCACTAAAAGTAAACTGGTTGGTTTAGAAGTGACTGTGTTGGACCCTTCTTTTAGAGAGTTCACAATGTCTTTGAGGAAGTGGGGCAAAAGTCTTTACAGTCTTGTACAAGATTGGAAACATGTTATGAGGCAAAATAGTTTTGAAATTGGTCAAAAACTCAATATTTGGACATTTAGGGTCAATAGCAAGTTGCACTTTCTACTCGACAAAAATTAGGTAATAGCTATAAACTTGTTTATTTGTTTCTGCATTTAACAGTACTTTGTTTATGCGATTCTGGAAACTTGTTAATGTGCTTTATTAGCTTGATAAGGAACATTGTTGGACTTAGATTTTCCATATGTTGCAGTTTTTGCTTTCTTTCATTGGCCTTTTTTTAATCATTCTTACTTAAAAAATTGTTGCTTCTGTTTGATGAAGTGGCTTGACTTAATTTGCACCATCTTTGTCTAGTTAGCTACATAAACAACATTACTGGTTGATTCTAATCATTCTTTCATGGTTTTCGTAAATTCCGTACATAAACAACATTGCTGGTTGATTCTAATCTTTCCTTGTTACTTCTTTTTTCTCTTTCATGAATGTTCAATAGGTTTTATTTTATAGTTACATTCTAAGAGTTTGAGCATAATCAATTTTTATTATTTAATTTGCTAAGATTTAGTTTTATTTGTGTATTTTCAAGTTGTTGGGGTTTATCTTGTAGCAAATTGGTCTTTAGTGAACTAGCTCTGTATTGCTTTACTTTAATTGCCACTCTTGGTTGGTGCATGAAAAATGACGGGCCATATTGTTTTTGCATACTGTTAATCGTTCTCTATATCATGTGCTAATTTATATACTTTTTTAATGCAGAAATAACATTTCAAGAATGTGTGAAGCTTGATGACGAAGACTTTGAAATAGTTAAGGAGATGAACCAGTATCAGCCTCTGGAAGAATAATTAGTCTTACCTAGCTAGGAAGAATTACATGGCCCTCAAGAGTTTATATTGGTATTCAATTTGATTATGAACAACTTGTACAAGTATTTTTTACAAGGCACGTAGTGTTTGAGTTGTTTCTTCTAGTTTTAAGTAGTTGCATGCAAAATGTTTTATTCTATTTACATAATTATCTTTGTTGATGTTGGTCCATTTTAATCTTTCAACCTTGTTTAAATTGCTTGAAATATAATTGAATGTGACTCAGCTTTTAAATTTCTTATGGTGATTTTGATGTGCAATTGCTGCCTTTAGAGAAGAAGTAATGAAATAAGAGGGCAAGGGTTTGACTCTATACCCAAATTTCATTTATAAAGAAAATTTAATTTGTTATATTTTTATAATTTAGAGACCGAACAAAAGAAAACAATCATGTTAAGGAGCTTCATCAAATTGTTAAGGATAATTTGATTTTGATTTTTGGATGGAATAATTATTGGTCAGATTTTACTTAGCTTCGGGTCGAACTTCTGATTATCGGCCCTTTTTTTGAGAATGGAGGTTTAACAAAAGACAAAACAAAAGAGAGAGGGGTGTTTTAGATATCAAATTAATATTTTATTATTGATTTTTCAATTGTTAATTATTTTATTTTGTTTGGATACTTCATTATTTTTGTTAGCGAATGAAACACAATGAAAAAGAAAACAGAGAAAAGCAAAGCTATTTCCTAAAATAAATCATCATCATCATAGCTAAGAAGAGACTATGTAAATCAAAGTGAGGTTCATTCAAAAGGAACGAAATGAACACTACAACAAGACGGAAAATCAAACAACGCCGCACAAGACGACAAACGACATAACGTCGCACTCATACGATGAAATCACGTAGAAAAAACTAAATCTATGTGAAAATCACTTATTCATATTAAAATGGAGAGAAAAATATGAAGAAGCTACTCTTTAGTAAATTTGGCAATAGGTCGGTATGAAAATTCGCATCAACATTACATTACAAGAGGGGGATGTTTGGTTGAAAATTCGCACTCATTTGTTAAATGTTGTTTCACCCTGGGTAATTTATTTACTTTGCTAGATCTAGCTTTTTAAACGATATTATCACAATCACTCAACAATATCATTCGTGTCCAAATGATATCGTTATTTCTAAGGGATCGTTTAAATGTTGATTTCCCAAACTATTTAAATGATCACAAAGTCGATCGGATCGTTTAATCGACGATTTCCCAATCTATTAAACGACCCAAAAGCATTAAGTTCTAGATTAAAAGTGATTATCAAAGATTAACATCTATGTCTAGAATGAAAACTTAGATAGATTGTTATTATATTCCTAGATCCAAAAGTATTTGTCAATATCATTTCAAATCTCAATAAAGCTCTAAATACAAGAATAACAACAATATTGAATAAATAAGCTAGAACCATATATTAAAAGATCAAGAGTTTACATAATAGCTTGTTTGAATACCTCAAAACCCACAAGAGTAGATGTAGTTACATATGTCTATGATAGCTTGGCAAAGGATGAAGTAAAGATGAAGATTCCATGCCTAGACTCATGATGTCTCAACAAATCTTGGGTTGAATCTACTCTTAACTATCTTACCTTGTGTTTCTCTCTCTAGAAAAGCCCTAGTTCTCTCTCTTAGTATGCAGAAAAATGAATAAAACAGTAATGAATGGCTGAAAAGAGAAGAGAAAACTATTTATATGGGCCAAATTCGTGAAAACTCGCTTAAGCGAGGTAAATTTAAGCGAAAAGCCTAAGAATCACACTCTTGCCAATGAAGACATGCCACATGGACCTTATCCCCTGAAGTTGCTAGATCTCGCGTAAGTGAGCTGAAAAGCGAATCTTGAAATGGCTCTCGGCACAGAATTCGCTTAAGCGAATTGATCTCGCCTAAGCGAACTGGCTTCAGCTGTTGAACCTTGCTTGAGCGAATTGGGAAGCGAGATGGGAAGCGAAATTCAATTTGCTCTCGACACACATCTCGCGTAAGCGAGTTTCCCCTCTGTCACGAGCGAGATGGAAGCGAGCTGTCTGTGAGATTCTGTGTTGCTCCCTGGAACTTTCTCGCTTAAGCGAAATGATCTCGCTTAATCGAGTTCTGCTTGGCTTAGGAGATGGTTTCTTGGTCCTTGCTTACTATTCCTGCACAAGTTGAGTAGAGTAAGGCATGCAAAGCATAAATGATAAAATTACAACAAATGATTGCTTTTCCTTAGATAACTTGTAAAACGAATCATTAAAATGCCTATTTTAACACATGAAAGATATTACTTTTGAGCACTTATCAAACCGCCCCTAAGCATGGCCATGCGTCTTGTGCAATCAGAAAATGGTTGTTACAAACTTTTGCAATTATCTATCTAGTTTAAGGCTTGTAAATCGAATTTAATGACTTTTCTATGATTTTAGACTATAAATAGGCCTCATACTAGACTTGGAAATCAGTTGGGAACACTTGTATTCTTACACTAAAGTTGAAAGTAAAGTTTTGAATTGTTCTAAGTTTCTTGTTCTTTATTTTTCTGCACTTTACATTCTTGTTCTTTATTTTTCTGCATTTTATTTTCCTGCTTTTTACATTTCTAGTTGTTATTTTTATGTCTTTTACTTCTATGTCTTTTCATTTTAATCCCTTGTCTACTATGATCATGAATGAGTAGACTCTTCTAGTCTTGGGATTGTGGAAATAATCTAATGATTTGATCCATATACAAGCCTAAGTCTACACTCTAATTTATATAAAATTGTTTTTTAATCTATTCTCGTCGTCTTTAAATTTGATATCTAATATTAAACAGAAAATTGAAAGGTGAAGTTTAATATTGATATCGAATCAAACTTCAAATATCTAACGAACAACCTAGAGGTGAAGTTTGATATTCGAACAAATAAGATTAGACAAGTCTCTCAAAAAATCTGCAAAGATAGGTTTGATTGCTTTTGGGACAATAGGTTATGCTCAAAGGGTCTCAATGATAATCAATCATGAGAATAAACTTGATTATTGTTGAGATACGTTCATGTATTATGAGACGAAACATGATATACCAATTGAATGCTTTGTCCTTAGAAACATTTCATTATAGAATAGAGAAATAGATAGGGAATGTATTAGATTAAACATTGAGATGAAAACCTGAATTCCATGACGCTTTTTAAACATCTGAATTTTAAACCAAACAAACTTATTCCTTTTAAGCTAACTAAAACTGAGAAATAGACATGGCAATCACATAAAACTCTCTATGGATTGATACTTTTTTTTACTACTCATAGAACCGTACACTTGCGGATTTTCATCATTACCTACTTATGTAGACTTGGTGAAGATATTATGGGTTCTAGCAGCGGCTTAAGAAGAGGAAATAAAATCCTATGTCTGTGGTGTTGAAGTCTCCATCACAAAGGGTATTATTTCTGAACTCATTGGTTGCCCAATTCTGGTAATGAACTCTTTGAAGGTTGGGGAGACAAGGGTTGGTACAAGAAAAACGAAAGATTTTATCTACAAGGATCTTGAAACTAAAGCTCATTTTTATTTGTTCTTGATGTATCATTCATCTCATATTTATATTAGCCTAATTGTTATTGTTTATGAGGAAAATGTGAGGAGGGAGGAGAAACAATGAAGACATGTTGCAAAGAAGACCCAGTTTTGCACTTAGCAACTTCAGATAAAACTTTTGTAATCCCTGCCAACTAATTCAGTAACTCACTATATTTATCCCAAACTTTATAGGATGCTCTCAAATAAGTCTCAGATATTATGAATATATTTCAAAAATGTCTTTGAATCTGTAACAACATTGTTTATCAGTGCATATACAACTAACCACTTACCATCTATTAAATCCCTCTATTTAATCATTTACAATCAATTTATTTTCTAACATCGCTATCACTTTGGTTCCTAATTTAAGAAATTACAATCAATTTGGCACTAACATTGGTGGTTTACTAGGAAAAACAACATATACCATACAATTATATCCCACCAAAACAGTATTAGCTCTCAGGTTTGGCAAAGGCTAAAACTCCCAGGCAGCCACTGCGAATGTTGAGAACCAATCCTTAAATGATAGCGTCACAGACGAGACGACGTTAATAAAAGATAGCAAAAAATTAAAGTTAACAGTTGAACGTCAAAATCATCATAAGCAGTAGAATTCAAACCCCATAAAGCAATCAAAGCTTATTTTCAAGCAATTTAAAAAACAAAACTAAAAAGATTAAAAAGGACCAACATGATCAAAGAGAATAATCAGTCACTAAAGGTGTCATAGTCAAATTTTTAAAAGCAACATACTATAAAACATTTTGCAATGCTAGCTACTTAGACTAAGCTGCTGCTAGTGGCACTCCTGCATATGAAACTGGTGATTTTCTTGCAACTATTTCAGGTCTTCATCATGAAAGTTGACACGTTTGAGATGTTATGCCTGCATAAAAAAAACATAATCACACAGGGTAGAAAGAATAATTTGCACATAAACAAAATAGAACATGCAGTATCAAAGAAAAACTGAAACTAGATTTTGATAACAATACATCTATTTTAAAATAGCAACAGATTCTCCCTTCTACCCATTCTGCTAGCACTCATTCGGATGATAAACTCAATAGCACATTACCCAAATTTATAAGTGCAAAATTGAAAAGCCGTAATAATAACCGCAATTGAACACTCAATTGTGATCTGATCACAAGTTCTTAGTTTGCAAACAAAATCTATAGCACACTCAATTGAAAGATAGAGAAAAAACTAATCAAGAACATGGAAACGAAAATCATGATATATAATCAATCACTAATGTTGTTTATGTAACCAACAGAACTTGACACATAGTGATATAAGAAGATTCCTTACATATAAATTTATCTAAATTCAAAAGAAATCATACAGAAGGAAAAATCCTTAAAGATTTGGTATTTTGAAACAAACCAGCAGATAGCTATACAAGATTAATCAATCAAGCCAGAAGCAACAATTTTACTTTAAGTAAGAACTGCACATATGGAAAGTCTAATTCCTAATGTTCCTTCTCAAGCTAACACAGCACATTAACATGGTAAAATAGGCAAAACCAAAGCCATAAAAGCATAAACAAAGTACTAGTTAAATGCAAAAAATAATAAACGAGTTTATAACATCACCTGGTTATTGTAAAGTACAAAGTGCAACTTGTCATTGACCCTAAAAGTCCAGATGTTGAGTTTTTTACCCTTTTTAAAACTATTTTTGCTCAAAACAGTTTTCCAACCACGTACAAGGCTGTAATACTTGTTAGTGCCCATGCTCCACTTCCTCAAAGACATTGTCAACTCTCTAAAAGAAGGGTCCAACACAATCACTTCTAAACCAACCGGTTTATTACTTTCATCCTTTTCTATGTCGGTGAGAAAATCAACTTTGACTTCTTTAAGCGACATCAAAAGACGATTTTGGTCATCCCTGAGATCTGACGCAGACAATTTTTTACTCATGATATATTTGATATCAGTGCCATTCAACTCTTTGATCTTGTTCTCAATGTGAATAGGCAATATTGGCGGAGGTGATGACAAAATTTCCTTATCATGTTTTTTTGGTTTGATCTTCTTCGTGGTCTTTGGTTTAACTCTTCTTTCCGCATAAGACATGCTGCTACCTTCATTACTTGAGCGACACCTTTTCTTTTTATTCACAACATCTTCTTCCATTGTTTCTGGGAGAACATCTCCTTCCATTGTTTCTTGGACAACATCTCCTTGCATTGTTTCTTGGACAACATCTCTTTCCGTTGTTTCTTGGCGAACATCTCCTTCTACTGTTTCTTGGACAACATATTTTTCCATTGTTTCTTGGACAACATCTCTTTCCGTTGTTTCTTGGCGAACATCTCCTTCTACTGTTTCTTGGACAACATATTTTTCCATTGTTTCTTGGCGAACATGATCTTGTTCCATTGTTTCTTGGCGAACATGAGCTCGTTCCATTGTTTCTTGGCGAAGATGTTGATTGATTTTCTGTATTTGTGCTAACTCTTGTTTGGTATAAAACTGAGGTTGATAATGAGATAACAGATTATGAAAAGTAAAGTGAGGGAAAGGGTTGAATTTCCTTTCTTCCATTGTTTCCATTTTTTGCATCAATGCATTGATCTTCTCCCTAGCCATAGCAGCTTTCTTTTCCAACATGGCTTCCGTATTTTCATTCATCTTCATCATACCTTTCTTTTTCTTTTCTTTCTCAAAGTCTTGTTTTGCTGAGTTGAGAATGTGTGTGGCTTTAACTTTTTATCAAGTGTTAGTATTTATAGAAGAGGGTTTCTATTTTGTTACTAAATCTTTTTATAGAAGAGGGTTTATGAAGATTATCTTATTCAAAATCTGGTTTCTATTTTGTTACTAAATCTTTTTATCGAGTGAGGAAGGGTTTATGAAGATTCAAATCAAAAAGTAAAAGATTTGGTGATATTTCAACTAGCAAGGGACGCTCTTATTTATGGTTTCTATTTCCTTACTAAATCTAACAAGGGATTAAAAAAAATTATTAAAAAAATCATTTTTTTTCAAAGGTTTTTTTAATAATATTTTAGATATTCATGTGTTGATTTAAAGGTATAGCTGTCAAAATGTGTCAGGCCCACCGGACTGGCCCTTCGACCCTCTATTTTAGTGTGGACTGGGCCGTAAAAAAGGTATGAAAAAAACGATCCTATCTTTTTGGGCCAGCCCATCGGGCTTGCATTTTAGATGGGCCGTCGGGCTTGCGGGCCGACCCTTTTAAAAAAATAAATAGTTTTATTAGGTAAGACTGAATTATTTTATTACGTAATATTGAATTTTGTTGTGTTCAAGGTTCACTTTAATTTGTGAGTTATGATAAATATTCTACTTTTGCATTGATTCTTTTGTGCTATTTATCCTTATGGATGTTGATTTAATAGACATTTTATATATAATTTAACTAAGTTTACGAAAACATGTGATTTATTTGATGTATAATAATTTATGTAATATGTTTCTATTAAAAAAAAAAGTGATATGTAGCTTTATTATTCATTCCATCGATTTTTTTTCAAAAAAAAATAAAATAATACATTTTAAAATATGGGTCGTGCTGGCCCATCGGGCCGTGTAGCCCACTACTAATTGGGTTGGGCTCAATTTTAGTAGCCTATGAATCAAGTGGGTCGACCCACTCAGACCTATTTATATGAGCTGGTCCATGTGGCAGAGGCGGGCTGGGTCGGCCTGGCCCATTTGACAACTCTATTTAAGGTAGAAGTTAATTGGGCAAAGTAATGTCATTGTTTGTCATACTCTCAGAGAAGGAAATCACTGTGCAGACTTCTTTCCTAAACTTGGAGTTAATTCAGACACTGAACTGCTCTACCATAACTCTCCCCCGGATGATCTCTTGCATCTTATTAGAGGATGGACGCAGTAGGAACCCTCTACTCAAGAGAGTAGTTCCTTCTGTTTTTTTTCTTGTCTTTTTCTTTCTTCTTTTGTTGTTTTTCTCTCCTTTTGTTTTTGCTATGTAACCAAAAAAAAGGTAGATAGGTGATCAAATCCCGACACCACAAGAAAAAAAAAAATCAGAAATCATATAAAACCTTGACTTAATAGAAGTTTTGACCTCTGAGTATCACGATCTTGTGATTTTGTTCTCTAACAAAATAAATTACAACTCAGCCCTCTAAGATTGCCATTTTGCAGTTTTGATCCCCAAACTGATTTTGACTCAGTCAACGCAACGGTATACGTGTATGTAGTGCTTTGATTAAAAAATAATTATAAAAAAAACAAAAAAAAACCCTTATTTCTCTTCTCTATCGTGTCTTGTCTCATAATCTCTTCTTCCTCTTTCTATTGCCAGCAACATCTCTTCTGTATCAGTCACCAAAATTGAGGATGAATTAACAACAACAACAACACTGCTAGCAGCATTCGTGAAGTTCATTATCCTCTCCACGCGCCTGAGCTTGAGTTCGTCGTTCTATAGTGAGTTTAATTCTGTTTCTTCCAAATTGATTTTGTTTTTCTAATATTTATGAAATTAACTTCTACTTTAAGCACTTATGCTATAATCACTTAATTAATTTTGAGAAGAACTAATTAATAAAGTGATATTGCCAGTTTTCTTATCAATGGCTGCTGAATCAAGGAAACGCGCAATGGAGGCTTTGGAGAGAAGAATTCAAACTGAACATAAACTAAAAGAAAAGAAAAACAAAAGGGATATAAATCATGATCATATCCTAAAAGAAAAGAAAATCATTAAGTCTATAAATGAAGATGTAAAATCACCTATTCCACCACCGTCTACTTCTAATGATCCGTCCTTGCCTTCATGTCGTCCATCATCCGATACACCCAACAAAGGTAATTCAATTTTATGTTGTTTTATTAAGATATACTATTAAGCACTTATTCAATATGACACTTAGGGCCAGTTTGGATTGGCTTATTTTTTAGACTATGAAAAATAGCGCATGCAAATAAATAAGCTTTTATGTTAATTCCTAAATTCTCACTAACGAAAATTGTATCTTCATAAGCTGTTTTTTCATAAACTACATTGACAAGCTTATGAAAATACATAAAAGTTTATTTATTTGCTTAAGCTGTTTTGCATAAGCTCAAGAATAAGCCAATCCTAACGGACCCTGACGCCACCAGGCCTTAAATATAAGTAAAAAAAGTACACATGTGTGATTCAAATACATGTACTTTTTGCTTATGATTATTTTTAAGGCTGGAGGGAGTATCATATCATACTAGAGCTTATGCATAAGCTGTTTCTACAATTCAAGAGAGAATAAGCAATGTGGAGGAACTTATGAACATAAGCTGAAAACAGTTCATGATCATATCATAAACTATTTTCTTAAGCTCTTCCAAACAGTCATGCAAGTATTTATGTCATAAGAAAAGTTTGGGCTAGAATGTAAGATTTTATTCTTGTTTATTGTTAAAGCTGATTCTTTTTTATATCCTTTTCTTAGGGAATTTCGGTCTTTTTGGTCGTGCCATTTCACAAGGTACTGTACTGTCGATATTACAGCAAGACTAAGATTCTTTCTTAAGTTTCTTCATTTTGATTTTTGAAGGTTTTGTGTAGTTATATTTAATTTGTAACTTCAATTTATGTGGGAAACTGAAGTAACTAACTATTAATTTGCAGAGAAAGAAGACGGTCCAGAATATGCCCAACTTTCTGTGACTGTAAATGAAAATCTTCTCACAACTAACAGAGAGGTATTTACTTCATGATCAACTTCTCTTTTATAATTCCATAAAGTCAATATGGTCAATCTCCTTTGAACTCTGAACTCTAAAAAAGCATTAATCAAAGATTAGATCTTCCCTTTTTGTTCTAATTGACTTATATTTTGCAGTTTTCTTCCGAAAGAGGAGGTTCAATTTCCGGAATATTGCATGAACTTCTTCTGAAGGGAGATGCAGCACAAAAGTACATGCAAGGATCTAGAAGCATGAAAATCGACAGCTATATCCTTCTTGATAATTTTGTGCAAGGACGTGCGCTTTCTTCATCTTCTCAAACAAGAGCTTTGCAAATTCATTCGAAACGTTCTAAGAGGCACATGTCCATGAAACAACATAAAAAACATGGATCAATGGATCTTCCTAAAGAGTTCCATAAGTAAGTTCAAGGTCTCAAAACTTACACTTTATGGAAGTATGTTGGTCCTTGTCATTACTACTACATCCCTGCAGTTTGTGGTAGTGAGAAATTTTTCATTTCGTCTTTCATTGGGGAATTCTTAGATTCATGCTAGGAACAAATAAAGTGTTATACATTTTGCTTTATTCTAATTGCTTAAATTTGTCTACAATGATATTCTTTTGATTACCTAATCAGTAATCACTGTCCATTTTGATTACAGATTTGACATTTTCAAGCCAATGCATGACATGTGGAAAGACTATATAAAGTTGTTGCTTAAATCCACTGGGTACTGTTATTGTATCTTTGCTATTGATGAATTTCACAGATTCTTATCTTCAAGTTTTTCAGCACTTTTATTCTCTCATGGCTTTTATAATTATGACAACAAACCTGTTTATTGTTCCAGGAATAATCAATTGGCTCAATGTCTACTTGGTGCAGATCTACATGGTGCTATTATTTTAGGTTTGAGCGCACTCTTTTTTTTTTGTTTTTGGATCAGTTGTGAACACCTACAATAGAAAATGCTAAACCATTTTATTTATCTGGAGCTTTTTGGATAATTACAAGGAAAGTTATTTTGTTATTGGTTGGATGTTAATTATTTCCCACGGATGCTTATGTCTTTATGGGTAATATTTCATATGCATCGAAAGGTGTGTTAAAATTGTCTCTGCCGCTGTACTCAAACAGTCAAACGTGTGAAAGCTTACTTTTGGTGTTCTTAGAAAGAGTTGGAGTATAAGTATTTTATGCAATCATTGGTATTTTATTGTTGCAACTTGCAATAAGTTCAATAGTAAGATGAGCTTCTGATTGGTTCAGGTCGTACCTAGGTCTTCTTCTCTGGGAATGTTTCTCATTTGAACCCTCCCTTTCCATTCCCAGTGGCATGCATAACCATTTTTTTAAAAGTTGCTAGAACTTATGTTGAATTTTTTTAGGTGTTTACTCGAATCAATTCTTTTAAAATGCATTTCTATGAGTGTTGTTTTTAGTTTAATGTTATCATATTGATAATTTTCTATATCCAAACTCCTACTAGATGACTCAACATGCATTGTTTTTCAATTTAGAAAAGAGCTGTGCTTTTGAGACTCCTTCAAAACAAATACAATTTTTTTAGCCTCTACCTCCTAAATAATTGTCTGCTAGTTATCTCACTGACTGCACTATAACCACCTGTTATGCAGTTGTGGAGTGTAAACTAACCCATTTTACTGGAACTGGTGGCATCATGATTCGTGAAACTGCAGAAGCTTTTGGGATAATTACTGAAGATAATAAATTCCGAGGTAATCCTTTCACTACTTAAAAATAGAATCTGTTCTAGCATTACCAGAGCTGTTATTCCTGTATTTCTCAAGTATTAATGCTTATTGAATATACACAGTCGTTTGTGTATGCTTTTCTTATACCAGTGTTTGCTGTACAAATTTGATAATTAATGAATTATAAGGAGTTTGCACTTCCGTTTTGAAACTTTAGCATAGTTTAAACAGTAATTGTTTTTGAATTTTTATATAAATTAAAGACTGATGACAAATAATCAATGGAACTTGTGAACATAGAAAAGTACAGCTTATATTTTTAAATGTAAAGGAAAATTTCTGTTTTGCTTAACTTGAGAAGATGTATTTTATGACAGGCATGGAATTTTCTGTTTCATGTTTCTGCTTTCTTGAGTAACAAGCAGATATGATAGTCATTCTTATAAACAATATGGCTGAGATTCTTATTTGGCACTAGTAGATTGCCTATCAGGTTATATCTTTAGTATTCCGCAGAAACCAACCAGATTTGCTACATATAATTGTACGGAGATTTGAAGCTGTTTTAATGTGATCGTATATTTCCTATTGATTTTTTTTTTACTCAGCTGTTTCTAATTTACGGTTGAATGAGTTCTCACTTTTTATTTAGGGTAGAATGCTCCAAAGTTTTAGTTAGATCAAAAACCCATTTTCTCTTTCAAAATTCTTCCCCTTTTACTAAGAAAATGAAATATGTACTTTGACTCGAAAGTCGTTAATAGGTTCGTATGTGACACTTACATTATTATGGCTGAATTGGTTAAGAATTAGTGACCTTGAGCATCACAATTCTGTGTTCCATTTGCTTAAGTTGAAGTTTTGATGACTTATCAGTTCTGGTATCTATTTTTTCTCTAATATCTTTTCAAACATGTGTTCACCAAATACTTTGATTTGTTAATTGCAGTTGTTCCGAAGAAGGGTTCTGTATTTGTACTACAAGTTGATTGCTGGAAAGCCACTCTGCTCGGAGATAAACTAGATTCAAGAAAGGTTGGATTATGATATTAGTGATAGTCCTTCAGTTTTAGATGGCATCTTCGTTTCACATGAGGCCTTTTCTATCAGGCATCGGTTTTTGATGATGACACTTCATCTGCTTATTGAGTGAACCTTGTTATTGTCCTCTTCTGGTTTCTATAATTTCATTATTATAAAGAACTCTATGATGATTATCCATGTACTATAATGCTTGTGCATTTGGTAGTCTTCTAAGCTGTATATGGGAGAGAGGGAAAATGTATGAATTTTCAATTTAATTTGCTATTGGCAGGAAGGTAAACAACATTGACCTTTACTGTATAGTGTATAGGGACTCTAATTATACATCCCACCGTGAAGCATTTGCTTACTTTTTATAAGGTTTTTTGTGTTTTTAAAGTTTATGTAACTTACTGAGAGCCCTTGGAACCGCAAACGTTATATTTGAATAACATCACGTCTTCTTTAGAGCTTTGGCATACTGGCTACAAGATTTACCTTTTCAAGTATTGAGTACAGAAAAGAATGAAGTATCAAATTACCAAAAGTAAAAGGATTTTGATAGCAACATAATTCTTTTAGAGTGTGTTTGGATGGAGGGTTTTGAAGTGTAGGACTTACTTTTCTTTGTTAGACCAAGAACACAGTGAAATGTTTTTTGTAATAAAAATATACTGAATGTGATTGGATTATTATATTGATCATTTATTATGTTCTTTTAATTTAAAATTTGAAGTGTAGGACTTACTTTTCTTTGTTAGACCAAGAACACAATATCCAGAAGTCTTAGCTCAACTGACAAAATGCCGAAATTGTTAGGCCGGATGTCATGACTGGGTTCGAACCCCAGTACCTCCACTTGTGTGTGTGAGTTTATAATGACTTTGTCATTTTGTCTATCTATCAAAAAATGCCAAGAACACAGTGAAATGTTTTTTTTAATAAAAATATACTTAATGTGATTGGATTATTATATTGATAATTTATTATGTTCTTTAAATTTAAAAAAAATATCTGATATATCAAAATCGAAATATAAACTTAGCTCTCCAAAATTCTCCCGTCCAAAAACTTCTAAAATCTAATTACAAACATAACCCATGTTTTTGATAATTCTTAATGCCTTTGAGGGTTTTCAGCTAAAACTAGGGAAAGTTTGCTCATGATTGAGGGTCTAAAAATAGTATCTTCAAGACTAGCACAACATCTGGACTTGCACAATAAAGCAGTATCGTCAAGGATCTTGTTTAAATTGTTGCATTTTTTTTTATTTATCAATTTTTTAAATATAGTGTTATGATAATAAATCCTAAATAGTCAAATAAATGACTAGTCATAGTTGTCCGGTCAAAACCCACAAGGAAGGATAGTAAGAAGTTATAACAAAAAATAATTTCTCTCAATCTTGATTATAAGCAAAAATAATCATGGAGATATTTAAGTATAATCAATCTTTTTCATCACAAAAAAATATCAAAAGCGTCTTCCATAATAACATGTTTAAGGATAAAGAGTCAACAAAAAATAAAAATTGTATTAACTTCATCATATTTTGAGTGATATCATCGTTAACCTATATACTTATTTGATATCTCAAATATGAGTTATTTTTTGTGTATACTTTGAGACAGGAAGAAGTATTTAATACTAACACATAACTAAAATTACATTACATATTTGACAAGGATTTACATTACATTTTGAATTTGTAAAATGTTATATTATTTTATCAAGAATCCAAACCCTCGTCTTTTTCCCTTCAAATCTGCATATTTCTGCCCCCGTCAATTTAACTGCATTCAACCTATATACAATTATTTACATCGTTAGTTTTTGCCAATGAATGATTTAGATTCTTACTTCAAGAACATCGCCATCTTTGAGTTTTGTATTAGGCAATGCCAAATGTCCGTTAATCAAAACCAGCTTTCCCTCCAAACCAGTTCTTTGTGCAGCATCAACAGCACTGCTACCAGCTTTCAACCTCATAATTTCACCATGAGGCCAACATATAACGACCACTTCTCCAAGGTTAAGAGGACCACGTGGACCATCAAACTTTGCGTCGTGCTTTGTTTGGTTGATATTTACTTCAGAACGCAATTGCTCTTCCCAGGAAAGCATTGTTCTCAAAAGATGCACCTAGAAAATGAAAATATAGAGTCAAAGAAACATTCATCAACATTTTTAAAATCTACTGGAACAAAGGGGAAATAAACTGTGAACTTTCAATTTGCATGGTTGCAGAGAGACTATACTTTGATACCTAAATTCTAGTCAATTATGCATAGTGATATTGGACGTACCAATTTCTACCATCACATGAGACCTAATGGCTTCCTCTCAACATTTTAACCACTAAGCCACTAGCAGTTTTCTTAATTAATTTTGTTTCCATTAATTGATATCCAATATCAAACGCCCTTTTTAACAAACCATTAAATCCCTTTTTTGTTTTTCACTATCACATTATCCAAAATCCACTGGCCACCTATTAATTTCTATTAGCACAACCCACACATGATTCTTTCAATTC
>Ga0315915_1005378_pt1 | contig 15966 bp, 14 predicted proteins | sample MpolbnodulesMG_FD_207738 | JGI IMG/M metagenome (GOLD analysis project Ga0315915, IMG submission 207738) | Medicago polymorpha root nodule microbial communities from Los Angeles, California, United States - branched nodules | ecosystem: Host-associated > Plants > Roots > Nodule | place: USA... | reverse complement strand
GCTTGGGTATCGACTGACCGTGTTTATGTAATTATTATACTTGACTGTTTGTTTCGTGGGATGACTTCCTTCGTACACCTTGTGCTAGGGAGGTAACATCGCCTTCGTTAATATATTCCTTTTTTGTTTCTTCAATTTTTTTTTTGGTAAAACAACTCATAATAGATATTTTTCATACATTATTAATTACATTTTTTAATACGTGTGTAAATGACCAAAATGTCATATAATTTGAGATGAAACGAGTATGTAAAAAGGACATTAGCATTTTTTTTAAAGTGATAAAAAGACTTTAACATAAACACATTTTCAATGAGCTAATTTGGTTTCTTTTAAAAAAACACACACAACCAAATATATGATATCTGTATTTTGATGATCAAATCAAATAACGTTATTATTATTTTTTGACTAAAAATAAAATTATTATTGACTGTTTGCATATTTGAATTATGCACATTAGCAAATTAGGAGATAGACCAATCATCTTATTTTCCTTTTTTGAGGTGAACTCAATCATTTTAAATATGAAGGACAAATTTTCCATTTCATAAATATAAAAAAAACAATAAATTATATGGTTTTTTTATAACTTCAAAAACCAAACTACTTATTCTAACCCTAAAATATCTCTAGATAAATTTCTGTCCGACCTTTGAAACTCTAAATCAAAATTATCACAACAACTATGTGTTAAAGTCTCTGATTCTCAAGAGAAACGAGTCATGTTAATTTAGAGTTTGACCTAATGGTAAATTAAATTTAGTTTGACCAATAATTATTTTATGGCTTAAATATGTCTATAGTCTCTGCAAATAGGGCTCAGTTGAATTTTAGTCTCTGTACTTTCTAATCCTTTCATTTTGCCATTGCAAATATTAATCACTTGAGCTTTGGTCTTAATCTCTTTTTTTTTATGACGTGTAAGATGATTAGCGACGTGGCACACGATGGCTGGGATTAAACTAGTCTATGTTAGCAAACCATACACGAAAGACCCATTTTTCCCTTAATGAGTCCAGCCTACACGTGGATTTACGTTTTACCCCCACTTCTTCTTCTTCCCTCTGCAACTCTCCAGATCTCACTTGATCCAAACCAAGCTTCTCCACTCTCGAGGAAGGAAAGGAGATGAGGCATGAGTTTTTTTTGTTCTTAATTTCAAAATAGTATGAAATAACGCATGAAAAATAGAAGCAATTCAAAATTACCCATGCCTTCTTAATTTCACTTTTGGTTCTTCATCCTTTATTTCTGTTTTTTTTTTTGTAATCAAATCTTCATCCTCTCCGCGAAATTCAATTTGAACACGAATTTCCGGGAAAATTTGAATCTCTTCTTCCTCTCCATCTAGGTTTAGATTTTTGGCGAGTTTCCGGTTTCTGTTTTTTTTCTTCACCGTGTTAATGTGTTTGTTCTAATTATTCTGTTTGGTAATAGAAACTCCGGTCAGATTCTGGCGTCGTTGCTGAAATGAATATGAAATTTTCGCATAGGTGGGTGGGTGGAAACGAATCTGAAACTGGAATCTAATTTGTGAAATTTATATATTGATGAATTTGTTTGATTTGTGTCTATGAATATCTTTACAGGCATCGATTCATCGAAACCTTGAATATTATTGAATTTCAGAACCTTGCAACAAAATTTAAACAAATCAACAAATGAATTGTAACTATAATCATCTTTATCCTTTACATGAAACACTTCAAACCCTTCGAGTTTTAGTGTCCTCGCAATCTCCTTTCTAAATTCGAAACATTCAACTGATCTCTCCAAACCTCTGTCATCGGAGAACACAAAATCAAACGTGTTATTACCAAAATTCAATTGAGCCCTATTTGCAGGAACTATAGACATATTTAAACCTTATTTTATTTATGAATCAAACTCAACTTTAGGGTGTGCATTTAGTTTTTTTTTTTGTACAGAAAAGAGGGCAAAGCCCGTGTGCATTTAGTTTTTTAATGGATATGTCACAATCACATTTATCCACTGTAATTTTTCAAATACCATATTTATAGTTTCTATAAAATTACGATAGATCACCTTGATTATGAGTTTCCAACATACCACCGTGATACTAAACATAAGCCTATTCCTTTAAAATTCTGATATTATCTAATTTGATACCTAATAACATGATCAAAATGACTTAATATTTTCATTTCACAAACACAAAAATCAGAACAACCAATAACCAATTAATGCGCACTTCATTTTCTCTAATGAAATCAAAAAACGACAAGAGACACAACTCAAAGAAGATAGAGAAGATATCATCCCAATCCTAGCTGGCAACATAATGGGTCCCATATTTTTCAAGAGCCCTAGACAATCATGTGGAAGTAACAAGTGCCACGTGTAAACCAACAGTTTCCACATTCTTCCACGTGTCATTATGTATTAGGCAAACCGAGATCGCGAGGAACACCAACCTCTTATCAACAAAAAATCATCAAATATATCAAACAAACTCGTTTATGTTTTTTTTCGTTTCTCTTTCCTTCTTCTCATCACTTTCATAGCCATGAATGCCATAGCTACTGCTTCTGCTTTATCTCTTCCTATCTTTTGTAGAACTTCCAAGCTTGACACCAAAAGGGTACCTCTCTTTCTCTTTCTTTTTTCATTTTTTGTTATATACTAGACTTGTAGTGCAATTTTTTGTTATATATTTTAGCTCAAGATGAATATTTGGCATCATGAACTAAGATTTTAGTCTTTGTTTTGGTAAACTTAGCTTTTAGTCTTAAGTTAGATATAATTTGAGTTTAGGCTGACTTGTAGGGTAAGGAATGTCGAGTTATGATCACAACAATTCATGATGTATTGCTATTCAACAGAACTCTCAAGACTAGAGTGGCCTAATAATAAGTGGCTCAATTGATCTAGGATAGACTTTGATTCCATTTTAAAATTTGAGTCAGGTTTAATATAGTTCCACAAAATTGGAGGTGTGGTTTGTGCTTGGCATTAGTATGCATTGTATCTTTTAGGTTTTTATTAATATTATTAAATATGCTTTTGGACATGTGAAACTACGAAGATTTGTTTTTTGTCTACATAATTTTTTTCACTTTTTAGTCCCTACAAAATTATTTAGTAAGCAGGTTTAGGGTATGTGCAGGTATGCTGATGCCAAACATGTTTAATTATCAACAGATAGATCTTTTTAATGATTTTTTTTCCAAACATGTTTAGAACATTATAAAAAGATCATCCACAAACCTTTAGAACTTTTTAACAAGGGATGAATTATGAATTTTTTAAATGTCTAAAGCTCAAAATAAAAGTAACAAACAATTGGACCTAGAAATGAAGTTTTGAGCTCATTTTATTGTTGAAGAACTTTTTTTAGTGTTCTAAACATGCATGCAAAAAATCATTCAAAAATATATGTTGGCTTAGCAGTAGGGACTAAATTGGCTTGCAGGATAAATTTGTAGGGTCTAAATTATACAATTTTCTTTTATGGGGATGGAAAACAAAACTTGGTAATTTTGTAATGTTGAAAAACATTTAAAACCCTTATTTGTATGTATCCCTCAGCCATCATTAAATTTAGAGAAAATGATTATTGGACATCAAAATTTTGATGTCCAATACACAGTCTCTTGGTTTGTATATGCATTTTTAAATGTCTCTAACTTGAAAGTTTAAACAATAAGTGAAAGATTGAGATGAACAAATACGATATTGCATGTGTATGTATTTTGATGTTCAAAGAACTCAACTGATAAATTTAATAACTATATTTGAGCAGCTACTAGCATAGCAACAAGCAAGTTTCTCCTTTTGTAGGGCCTACATTTTCCTGCTCTTTAATAGTATGAACTCTTACTATGTAACTTATACTTTTTTGGACATGTCGATTTTCAGGGTTTGAAAGGTAAATTTGGAGTGTTTGCTGTGTTTGGAGAAGCAGACAAGAAAAGTGCATGGGGTGCGATATTTGATGTACAGGATCCAAGATCTAAAGCGCCACTAACTAAAGGGAAAGTTTCGGATGTATTTCAAGCCATAGAAGTGGCTAGGCATGATATTGAGTACTTAGATTGGCGAGCTCGGCAAGATGTGCTTACCATCATGCTCCTCCATGAAAAGGTTTCAGCTAATTTCCGTCATTGTTATATAAATTTTTAAAAGAATCTGATCTTTGTGAATTCGGACATGCAAGAACTTGTTGGATCAAATTACAGACTCAGTACTATATAACTTTTGATTGGTCACCATCTATGTCTGTTTGAATTGACTTATTTGAGCTTATCTATGGTCATAACCCTTGTGAGACTATTTAGGAGAGCTTATGAAAACAAACTATGACATGCCCATAGGCTGCTTTCAGCTTATTTCCATAAATTCTCCAGGATAGCTTTTGAAAACAGCTTATATGAAAACCAGTTGACTTCATTTTATCTTTTGCTATACAAATAGCTTAATACGCAAGTATGTATATGAAAAACACTAAAGTTTGGTTGTTGTTGTTGTATTCTCCCTAGATGTGCTATAAAATGCATCCCACCATGTGTTTATCTTAATAATCAGAAACTATTGGTGTAGGTGGTTGAAGTTCTTAATCCTCTAGCTCGTGAATTCAAGTCGATTGGCACAATGAAAAAGGATCTAGCTGGGTTGCAGGACGAATTAGCAGAAGCACACAGACAGGTAAATAACTATTAGCAGAACTGAACTAGCCACCAAAGCTTCGAATCGAATTTTTTTCTCAATATAATATAAGTTAATGAATTACTGCAGGTCCATATATCTGAAGCAAGAGTTTCTACTGCTTTAGATAAACTTGCTTACATGGAAGAATTGGTAAATGACAGGCTATTGCAAGACAGAAGCACGGCTAAAGTTGCCGAGACGTCCTCCTCTCCAAGTACTTCTGATAAATCTGTACATACTGAAAGAAGAAGGAAGCCGAAGAAAAGCTTAAATGTATCAGGTCCAGTTCAGTCATACCATCCTAATTTAAAGAATTTCTGGTATCCTGTTGCTTTCTCTGCTGACTTAAAGGATGATTCCATGGTATGTCAATATCAGTCCTTTTATTAATAAAAAAAAGATTCAAAAATATGCTTTTTGTCCTTGCAAATATGCCATTTTTTGCTTCTAGTCCTTGTAAAGATATTTGTCGTCTCTAGTCTCATTAGTGTGTTGTTCCTTCCCTATTCCAGATCCCAATGGAATGTTTTGAGGAACCATGGGTTATCTTTAGGGGTAAAGATGGCAAACCAGGATGTGTTCAAAATACATGTGCACACAGAGCATGCCCCCTTCATCTTGGCTCTGTAAATGAGGGTCGTATCGCATGCCCCTACCACGGTTAGTATTCATTGGAACGAATATGTTGAACATTTTCGCTTCAGTAACATGCTTATTATATCCTAGTAGTGAGTTACATGACACGGCCAACAGATTTATTTCTATGAGACAGAAACTGAAATTGCCTAATGGTTGGATATCAGGCTGGGAATATACGACTGACGGAAAATGCGAGAAAATGCCATCTACTCGAATGCTAAATGTAAAGATAAAGTCAATTCCATGTTTTGAGAAAGAAGGGATGATCTGGATTTGGCCTGGCAGTGATCCCCCAGCAGCCACACTTCCTTCTTTACTACCTCCTTCTGGATTTATAGTCCATGCCGAGGTATGTAATAAGTATAGTCTGTCCTAATAGGTGTTCTGAGCTATGAAAGAACAGTGAATTACAATTTTATGATTATAAAGAAAAAAGAAGATTAAAGGCATGGTTTCTTACCCGGTATTTTTTGACAAAACAGATTGTCATGGAACTTCCGGTTGAACACGGCTTACTTTTGGACAACCTTTTGGATCTTGCGCACGCTCCTTTTACTCATACTTCAACATTTGCTAAGGGATGGAGTGTTCCCAGGTTTGTTTCGTTTATACCCTTTGAAGTGATATGATTCAATATGTGAAAATGAATTTGATTTAAGTTCTTCAAAATAGCCAATTTGTTATCACAAACTCTTAGAAGCCTTTTTCTTTTGACAACTTTATGGTAAATGTATTGCAGTGCTATGTTTCCTCTGAGTTAATGTATCATCATAACTTAGGACCTGTTGAATTTGTTTATTTGATCTTATTTACCTGGCATAAGCACTTGTGGCACTGTTTAGAAGAGTATATGGAAACAATTTATTTCCATGAGCTCTCGAAGATAGCAGTTTATGTAAACAATTTGACTTATTTTATTTCTTTTGATAAAAATAATTTATACATAACTAATTGGATATGCTTTTATAATACAAGCACTTAATTAAGCTGTTTATCCTTAGATATTTCGATGTGCGTGAAATAGTTCAAATTTTAGTCATAACTACTTTTAATATTATGAAATAATACATTTATAGGTCACTCACACTCTAAGAATTTGATTCTGCAGCTTTGTGAATTTTTTGACACCTGCATCTGGTCTGCAAGGATATTGGGATCCCTATCCAATTGATATGGAGTTTCGACCACCTTGTATGGTTCTATCAACCATTGGAATTTCGAAGCCCGGGAAATTGGAAGGACAAAGCACCAAAGAATGTTCAACACACCTGCACCAACTGCATGTCTGCCTACCCTCTTCAAAAGATAAAACAAGATTGCTATATAGAATGTCACTAGATTTCGCTCCCCTTCTTAAGCATATGCCTTTTATGGAACATCTATGGAGGCATTTTGCAGAACAGGTAGAGAAATTGATATGACTTGAATTTTTTAAGTTTGATTATTGATGAAGTGCTATTCTACAGATAAGATAAATCTTGTGTTTGTTTTTGGATGTGCTTGTGAATGGAAATGACTCTCAAAATTGACTTCAACTTCTAATATTGTGTTGATATTTCCATACTTTAGGTTTTAAACGAGGATCTACGGCTAGTAGTTGGCCAACAAGAGAGAATGAATAAAGGTGCAAATGTATGGAATGTGCCAGTTACCTATGACAAGCTTGGAGTAAGGTATAGGCTTTGGAGGGATGCATTGGAAAAGGGAGATAAGCAACTACCCTTCAACACACATAATGATTAAATACACAAATTAAACAATGCTTTTTGCCTCACTTATTGACATGCTTCTTAAGATCCAATAAGGATATTTTTCTTTTTAGTCAAAGCTCTTAGACAACCTTGCATTAGAACTTCATGGCTTTGCATCAACCTAGTGAAGCTACCCGGGAATGTTATGTTGATATAAGAGTCTGTTCCTTTGTAGAATGACAAGGTTGTACTCTTTGAGGCTTGACAATATTTTTTTTTACTCTTAAATTTGTGTACAGTGTTAAAATCCAATTTATGGTTTCACCATCTTAGATGGTGGTGTTATAACCACACCCTTGAATAAAGGGGATTGTTGTATGACAATATATTAGTACAATGTTGATTAAGAATTACTGACTGGTTCGAGTTACAATCTGAGTACTTTTATCCTTTTTCAAATTAACACATGAAACTTGGTATTAAATGCATCTCCAATTTAAGCTACTTTTGATTGGAACAACAAAATTAAACTAATGAATTAACATTAGCTAAAGTTAGCAACAATAACAGCTAACCAAGGATAAAGTAAAACAGAAAGATCCTAACACAAGAAAATCCACAAAACTGATTCGAAATAGCTAGCCTAAATAATCCTAATTCCTTAATGAGAGGTCATTCTCTAAAACTCAATTGTGCAACCTGCAAAATTATGCAGGTCAGTCACGGTCATAAGCCAACCAACTTAGACCATACTTTTCATAATGTCCTAAAATATGCAGCATTCAAAGCAATAACTTCTATTGCAACCAACATCAATCCAAACAAGCTGACACGACTCGTCTCTTGCACAATTATTCACTGCAAGTGGTATAATCTCTCCCACATGGAATTGGATTCTCTACATTTGGATCGTCTACCTTTTGATGATTTTAGAGAGATAGAAAGGTAAGTGACTTTCCCTCTTTAAAACAGATAATCCGCCCCTCTGATAACAAGGCCGATCGCACCAGGCATATGTTCAAGAGCTCGCAGTTTTTGAATAACTTGCCAAGCAAACACAGCCATTCAATTATTCTATACGATTTTGAGTAACTTGCCAAGCAAAACACCACCATTTTCAATGGAATAGATTTATGTCACACTTCAGCGTTAAATTCCTCAACATCTGGTTGTTAAATTATGTTAAGACTTTGTATGCGGATTTAACAGAATAACAATTGAATGGAACCTCTGTTGAGACTTATGTTACAAAATGTATGAAATAAATATTTCCAAAGACAAATTTTAACACTGGTAATGTTGGAACCACTTCACCAATGAAGTGCACTTAGGTGACCATCTTTAAGATAGTCTTTCTTTCCAATCACATTTGTGTTGCAGATAATTTAAACTCATTTGTTAGTTAGTTTTAGTAAATAACTAGTTAGCTAGTTTTGTTCTGTGTACTTTGTTTGCTTAATTTAAAGGACATCATAAAGTAACTACTTGGTTACAATGAATAAAATTTTTACATTCCAATCACTAATAATCTCTCAACTCTATATTCACCCTTATTCATTTCAACATTTGCTTGCATACTACTCTGACCAAGTGGTATCAGAGCTTGGTTTGATTTTTTTTTTCTTTTTCAATGGCTTTTAGTTTATTAACTAACTAGTTACTAGTTATTAAGCACGAATACTCCTCAGATTAGATGTATCTTGGTGTCGGACACGGGTCATTATCCGACATCGACATATATAATTACACTAAATTATATCATTTATTTCAAGTTATTATTGGTGTCAGTGTCCGTAATCGTGCTTCAAATAAACTAACTAACAAAGGAGTTCAACCTCAGATATCTTGATTAAGGAATTTGAATTCAGTATTACGCATAATATTGGTACTATGTACTTTTTAATGGATAATGTTGGTACTATAAATGTGAAATTAGCTTAAACAAAGATGCATCCACACACACACACTCGTTTATTTATTTAACAACAACGGGAAAATAAACATTGTAAAACCCTATATATTATTATAAAAAAGTAAAAATAAAAACCCGAACACATCCTATACTAATCACATAAGCTTCTCTTATAATTCATATAATTTATTTTCTAAACCCAATCAACAAACACTAACCAAGCTTGCGTTTACATTTGTTCGCCACAGTAAGGACAGAACGTAAAATCTGCCGCCACATTCCGATCACAGTACCGACATCGCAAGGCGTCCGGCAACGCAGAACCACCGCTGGACGGCGGAGGAGGAAGGGAATGCGATTGAGGAAACATGAACTTGCAGTCTTGACAATACAAGAGAGTTTCCTTCCCTGGCCACCGCCAAACAGGAACGAAGAAAAGCTTCAGAACTTTGTCGTATTCAACAAGATCAGCGCGTGAATTACAGTTGATGCATCTTCCTACACCGGATTTCACCACCTGGCGAACCTGGTTTTCTAACCCTCCTGCAAAGAAGAAGAACATTTTTCAACTTCGTTTTTTTCTTCTTCTTCCTTTCTCTCTCTCTCACTCGTTAATGTTGTTGAGTTTCTGTGCTACGCTGTTAATTAATCTTGGTATCCAAGTTTCTCTTTCTCGAATCCGGAATTTTCGAGAGAGTTTTGTGGCTGTGGGCTTTACACAATAGTGTATGGCCTATTTGTACTATACTATGGTTTTTTTTTTTTTTTAAGAGTTTCTTATCGCACCCCCACCCTTCTTGCGTACCCTACATTTGTTCTTTTATTCTGCCAACAACTTTAGGGACTGAAATCCAAAAAACGTTGTATTCATTTTGGTGGAGCTCGATAGAATGGGAAAGGAATAAATTGGTTAAGATGGGAGAAGATGACTATGAGAAAGTAATACGGTGGCATGGGTTTTCGACATATGTATTGATGTAATTTGGCTAGGCTGGGGAAACAAAGATGGAGGTTAGGAACCAACCATGATACTATAGTTGTTCGAGTCTTCAATGCTAGATTCTTTCCAAGAGGGAATTTTGTGAATGCTAAACATGGTCATAACTCTAGTTTTGTTTGGTGTAGTATCCATGCTTCACATGTAGTGGTCAGAGGAGGCCTCAAATGGCGGGTGGGTGATAATCGAAATTTAGGGTGTGGTTTGATCCTTGGATTCACAATGGTGGTAACAATTTTGTGATAAGTCTGATTGCTACGGGAACAGAGAATATGCTCGTAAGTGATTTAATTGATCATACTGAACATAAATGGAAGCCTACCATCATTAATATGTTGTTCAACGATAGAGATGTGCAAAACATAACAATTATGCCTATTAATGATGAGGTGAATGATGACAAACATATTTGGCTTTTTACCCCCCAAGCGGATTATAGTGTTTGTTCTGCTTATCGATATATCATGGAAACACTCGTTAATAATAGTGACTTGCGTTTGGAGGGTAACTGGAGGAAGCTTTGGCAGCTTAAAGTACCAAAAAAGGTGAAGGTTTTTATGTGGAGGGTGGCTCGGGGATGTCTACCAACACAGTGCCCTCTGCAAACAAGAGGCGTTCAATGTAGCGAACGTTGTGTGATGTGTGAGAGATCGTACAAAAATGATTTGCATGTTTTATTTGGCTTTGATGGATTGGAAGTAGTATGGGAAGCAACGAACCTTTGGCATATCAGCAAGGAGAATTTAAAAATCGTTGATAGTTTTGTTTCTCTATTTTTCCAGCTACTCAAACAACTACCTCAACAACAACTTCTCACTTTTGTCATGACTTGGTGGTGTATATGGAAGCGAAGAAACGACAAACTCTATAGTGCAATTGATACTAGCCCTCATATGTTTGTCCAAATGGCGCGCGAAACCCTATTGCAATGGTAGCAAGCTAGTGCAAAGGAGGGCAGTAACAAAGAAAAATAGCTGAACAACAGTGTGTATTTCCTCCATGAACAAAGTAGATGGAGGAAACTGAAAACGGAGGAGGTAAAGTGCAATTTGACGCGAAAATTTTCAAGGAGGAAGGCTGTTATGGCATTGGTATGTGTCTTAGAGGAAGGCATGGCAAATATATACAAGCTAGGACAACTTGGTTTCAAGGATTACCTCAACCTCACGAAGCGGAAGCAAGAGGATTAGAGGAAGCTATTAAGTGGCTTGGTAGTTTAGGTTTGTGTAACATGTATATTGAACTTGACTGCAAGCAAGTGGTTGACAACATCGATAGAAGACTTAGCACCAATTTCATTTTTGTGCTTTTCTAGAGACTTGTAAAACATCTATGAGAATTTACCAAAACTTTAAGATAAGTTTCATTAAGCGACAAGCAAATAAAGTTGCACATTTGTTAGCTAGAGCGTCATTATATTATGCTAGTTCCCAAATTCATGATCATATGCCATTTTGTATTGGGACCGTTATTATTAATGAAACGAGTTGATTTTATTTTTGTGAAAGAAAAAAAACCAGAAACATATAAAATTAAGGGTTAATTGTGTTTTACCCACTTGTAATATAGGTCATTTCCAGGTTTAGCACCTGTAAATTTTTTTTTTTGGTTTTCGTGCTTCTAATTTTTTTTCTTCAGAATACCCCCTAATAGGCCATTTTCAGAATTTTTTTCCAAAAATTTTGGTTTTGTGAATGGCCTATTAGGAGGGTATTTTGAAACAATTTTTTTTTACAAGGACGAAAACAAAATAAAAACTTACAGGGGGCAAACCCGGAAATGACCTATATTACAGGGGGTAAAACATTATTAACCCTAAAATTAATATAAGATATTTTGTTTAACGGTATAATTGGAATAATACAAAAGTGAGGCCGAAATCCCTATTACCTTTTTTATATAGTATAGATAATATTGTTTCTATTGTAGTGGGATAATCCTATTTTAATGGGAATTGATTTTTTTAATTAAAATTTAAAATGTTATTGTTAAATGATAAAATAGTAAATAAAATAATTTTAATGAAGGGTAAAATAGGTAAGAAAAAAGTCAATCAAAACTCACGTACCCATTTTATATTAAATTTGCCCATGTAAATTATGAACACCATTTTATATTAAATTTTGATTTTGATTAAAATCAAAAATATTTGTGACTTTCAAATTCTAACGTACCCTAAAAACCATGCTTGTCTTTTTCAATGACAAAAGTAGTTTGCCCACTATAATTTAAATTCTTATCTTTTTTAATATCACCAATAATATGAGAAAAATTATTTAAGCGTATAATTAAAATAATAATAAATTCAGCCTAATATCCCAATCCCCTCCATATATAGTATAAATAATATCCTATTTTTATAGGATTTAATTTTTTTAATTAAGATAATATTATTAAGGGTTAATAGTGCTTTATCCCCTTGTAATATAGGTCATTTCCGGTTTTCTCCCTGTAAAATTTTCTTTTTGGATCCTGTCCTTGTAATTTGATATTTTTTGGTATTGGACCTTCATGAATTTTGACTGTACCAAATATATGATATGACAGGGGGTAAACCGAAATTTGCTCAAATTAGAAGGGGGATTCTCAAATTGCGGGGGTTAAGCAAAAATTTCCTCAAATTACAGGCGGCAAAATTTTTCGTGAAGGTCTAAAACCAAAAAATCTTCAAATTACATGGACGAAATCCAAAAAAAATATTTTATAGGTGGGAAACCGAAAATGACATATATTACAGGGGGTAAAGAACTATTAACCCGTTTATTAAATGATAAAATCGTAAATAAAACAATTTCAACAAAGGGTAAAATAGGTAATGAAAAAGTCAGTCCAAACTCATGCATTCTCGTTACATATAGTATAGACTACCGTTCATACTCTATTGTGTTAATGCATATAAATTACGAACACTAGTTCTTATGAAATTTTGAATAAAATTATTTTGATTTTGATTAAAAATATTGGTCGAGATAAGATAGTAGTTATTTTGTACTTTCATATTATAACAAACTACAGTTAGATTTTAATTAAAATTATACGTATAGATGGTTGTGATTTCAAATTGTAACAACATGCTTATCTTTTTTAAATTAAACCAATAATAAAAGATATATAATAATATAAAACTTATCCTTTTCAATGATGTCAACAATAATATTTGTTTAAGGGTATAATCCGATTAATAAATAATCTAACCCTAAATATCATATTTTCTTTATACATTGTTATAGATACTATTATTTCTATTTTGTTAATGTCATTTAAAAAGATAACAATCTTATTTATAAAAGGTCTTAAGTCTCTTAGACAACTTTTTGAAGCCAAAAATGTTGTTGTATTTTTCCTTCCTAAGATTTTGCTGTTTATTTATATTTTTAGAAAATGATCGTGTATCTTATTTATAAAAGGTCTCAAGTCTCTTAGACAACTTTTAGGAGCAAAAAATGTTGTTGCACTTTTCCTTCCTAATTTTTTGCTGTTTATTTATATTTTTAGAAAATGATCGTGTATCTTATTTATAAAAGGTCTCAAGTCTCTTAGACAAATTTTTGGAGCCGAAAATGTTGTTGAAGTCTAATGTACTTAAGAGGTTTTATTATTTGTCTTTTGGAAGCATTATCAATGATTTTTTTCATAACAAGGATTAGACCAAGGGTTAACCCTAATCCCTATCAATGATTTTTCATAACAAGAATTGGACCAAGAGTCAACCCTAATCCTTTATCTATTTACATTAGTTTTGGATGTATTTACGAAACACATCCAATAGCTAGCACCAAGATGTATGATTTTTGTAGATGATGTAGTCTTAATTGGAGAGTCGAGGGATGAATTGAATGAGATGTTGAAGACTTGAAGACAAATCTTAGAATCGTAAGACTTTCGTTTGAGTAGAAGTAAGACATTGTATACGTAATGTAATTTCAGCAAAAGACGAAGTAGTTCGACCTTAGAGATGAAAGTTGGAGATCATATCATACAAGTTACACAATTTAAATATCCTGGGTTCATTCTTTCAACAAAAAATCTTGGGTTCATACGACAAAATGACGGAGAAATAAAAGCAGATGTAAATCATTGTATTCAAGTTGGATGATTGAAATGGAGAAGAGCCTCATGTGTTTTTTGTGATACAAACGTGCCGTTTAAGCTGAAGTGAAAAAATACCTGACAGTTGTCAGAACAACGATGTTTTACGAAACAGAGTATTGGCGGTTAAGAACCAACACGAGAATAAAGTAAGTGTGCACAGATGGGAATGTTGTGTTGGATGTGTGGAAAGACTAGATGGGATAAGATTAGAAATTACAACATTATATGATAATTGGGGTAGCACCTATAGTATAAATCTTGTGGAAAATAGGTTTAAGTGGTTTGGACATATAGAGTGAAAACTTGTAGATTCTATAGTAAGAAGAGTAAATCAAATAGAGGATAGTCATATTACAAGAGGTATACGAAGACCTTAAAGAACTATAAGAGAAACTATCAAGAAAGATTTATAGATTAATAAGTTGGATCTAAATATGGTTTGTGATAGAACAATATGACATATTTCAATCTATGTAGTCAACCCCACATATTGGGATAATGTTTGGTTGTTGTTGTTGTCGTCGTCTTTTGGAAGTATTAATTCATGCTTAACAATAACTATTATTTCATTTCATGATAAACTACCTCATTTATTAGTCAATGAGATAATCAACTTCCTGTGCATCGCACGAGTCCAAATACTAGTTTATATTATATTTGATATATTATTGGTATCATTGAAAAATAAATATAGTTTGTTACAATATGTGAAAGTGCAAAATAATTATTATTTATTTATACTATATATAAAGAAAACAACTCCTTTCAGCTCTTTTGAGTTGACTTTTTATCTTTTCAAAAATGCCCTCAGTTTTGAATACAAATACACATGTAACAAATAGATAAGAATAAATTTAAATATTAAAAAAATGTAACAAACATGATATGAATATATATATATGTTTGCTTTCTTTTTTTCCTTTATCATTTAAAAAGTGTAACAAACTAGATGAATATATTTGTACTTACTTTTTCATTATCCCAATTATACCTTTAAACAAATTTTTCTATAATAAAAATTGTTGTTGGTGTCATTGAAATAAATAATCATGATTAGTTTGGTGTTATAACTTGAAAGCAACAAACATTTATATTTTAGTTTTAATCCAAATCAAAATTTCATTAAAAAAACATTGTTAATAATTTTCAAACGTTAAAGCAATAAAAAGAGCGGAAAGACGGACACGTGAGTGTCCGTCTTTTCGTTAGTACCTATAATTTTAATAAAAATCAAAATAATTTTAATCAAAATTTCATTAAAACTTTTTTTGAAAGAAATATTTCATTAAAACTATTGTTGTTTTCATTAAAATTTTCCTTAGCCAGTTTGTCTCCTTTTTCTTGTTTTCTTTTCATCTTCTGTTGAGTGTTTTGGCCTAGTCCCCCCTCTTGTACATATTTTTCTCTTTTTTTTAATAAATCTACGTGTTGGAAAGGCGACACAAGATGGGGATTTTGTGGGGTGCCAATCTAGTTGGAATGCTTCAGACTCTCCTGGATGCCTCAGCTTTCTCTTGGCCTTATAAAAAAAAAAAAACTATTGTTCGTAATTTATATCCATTAGTGCAAAAAGAGAACATACAGACGGACACGAAGTGCTCGTCTGAACGCTAGTAGATTTTAAAGAAATAGAGAATGTTTGGCTGCCTTTTTCATTATCTCAATTATACTCTTAAACAATTTTCCTATACTAATGGTTATTGTTGTTGTCATTTAAATTTAAAAATATAAGATTTTATATTATATTTACTATATTGTTGGGTGTTAATGAAATAGATAAACATAGTTTGTCCTCGTGAGCTTAGCTCAGTTGGTATGGACAATGCATAAAATATGCAAGGTCCGGGGTTCGAACCCCGACCACCACCAAAAAAGGAAAGAAATAGATAAACATAGTTTGTTATAATTTGAAAGTCACAATAATTTATATTTATACTTTTAATCAAAATTAAAATTTTATAAAA
>Ga0315915_1005377_pt1 | contig 15966 bp, 7 predicted proteins | sample MpolbnodulesMG_FD_207738 | JGI IMG/M metagenome (GOLD analysis project Ga0315915, IMG submission 207738) | Medicago polymorpha root nodule microbial communities from Los Angeles, California, United States - branched nodules | ecosystem: Host-associated > Plants > Roots > Nodule | place: USA... | reverse complement strand
GGCCGTCACCAGCGCCCCAGACCGTCACCACCCCGTGACGAGCAGACCGTCACACCCTGTGACGCCCGTCACGGGTTTGAGAGAATCAGTCTCCCCCTCCAGAAACGGTTTTTCCAAATTTCTCTCCCACTCTCTCCACCTGCAGAGACACACGACCAGAACGCGTTGTTAAAGAAGCTTGGCCTATAAATAGGTCCAAAGAGGAGAAAGAAAGGGTGGAAGAGTTTTTAGGCAAGCATTAGTGATACAGAAGCACATTTTTTGAAATCTAAACCTTATTTTTTCATTTGACTCAAGTTTGTCACCAAAGAAACCTTGTTACATTGCAATTTTGATTCAACAGTTATTACTTCTCAATTTCAATTGATTTGATTTGGTACCGTGTTGTCTGAACTGCTGTAGCGTGGCTTCAATCCTTTCTTTTGATTTCCAGTATCCATCAATTACAGGTTCTGCCTATTTTGCTTGTATTAATTTACGCTTTGTTTCTTTTAATTTTCTATTCCAATGATGATGAATGTTATAAATAAAGGTCTGTTTATTATAGTTACTATGTCTGAGTAGATTTTTATAAAGTGTCCGGAATGTAGAAACTGTTGTACCAATGATGTTCAGCTGAAATGTATGATTGAAGTTTATGGCAGGAATTATTTTTATGCCTGAATATTCTGATTTTTAACGATGAATTTTTATAATGAAAACTGAAAAAGCATGATATCTGTTTCGTATCGAAAGAACGAAACTCGTATCTGTCTGTAGAATAATCAGGAATTATTTTAGGAAAACGCTATTTTAGTAACTCAGCAATAGCGTTTTCCTAAAATAATTTTGACATTCTTAATTTTCAAAAACGCTATTTTAAACGCTAAGTCGTACAAGCGAAAGCTGATGACTGTGAGTTTAAAATACGGAGTCAGTATTGCGAAAGTAGACTGATTTCTTTAAATTAAAATTAAACTAAAAATAACTTTTCAAACAAAACTTGATTATCTTGAAATTAAAGGAATTTTGACGTATAAGACGTACACGCGAAAGCGGTCGAATAGATTATAAGGTCAAAATTCTATGTCGTGATCGTGAAAGCGAGGCGACCACTTTTTAATTTAATCCTTTTTACGTGCGAAAATATTTTCCTACTATAAAAATAAACGCTACTCAGCCGATATCAACAGTCGACATAAGCTATATTCCGGGCACTCGTTTATTAATTAATTAGAACAATTCAATTTCCTAGTTTTTCACCCATATCATTTATAATCGCCTTAGATAAACAACGTAACAATTAATTACGGTACTTGACATTGGTCTCTGTGGATTCGACAACCTTTTATACTAAAACAGATATTTCTGTACACTTGCGGACCTATCAGGCCGTCAACCTCTTTTTGAGGCTCTGACGATGAACGCCCTCCGTCAACCTCTTCGTGAGGCTCTGACGTGGACAAAAACAATGAAAAGGCTGTCAACCTCTTCGTAGGGTTCTGACGAAGAACGCCCTCCGTCAACCTCTTCGTGAGGCTCTGACACCACCAAAATCACTTATAAACATGAACCTTGTGCAGGGCTCTGACTTGGTGAATTCTACATTCAGGCGAGCTAAAAACAACGCCGAAATAAAATCTGATACAATCTACATAGAATTCAACTTGAGCTACACATAGAAAAGAATACTTAGACGCCATAAAGCCTTAACAAAGCAACTCAACAGGAAAAGTTTTAAGTGAACCAATAAAGAATCAAATCCAACACAGGAAAAGAAGCATCAGAAGACTTAGAACATAAATATCCAAAAGTGATCGTTCAACTTAGAAATTAAGCAAGACAAAACGGATCTTAGGAGACCGCCGAATAAGTTTAAAAGCCACAAAAGCTTAACAGTTAAATTACATCCCAAAAGAACAAAATAAAGTTGCAGAGTACTATAGTGCCACAAAGGGCTCGAAAGAGCAAATTTATAACTAACCACGTCGCCTTGTCCCAAGACTCGTGCTTGGGGGCTGTGGACGTTGATGTATAATTAAGGGCTGAAACGCCCTCTAGAAGGGTCAAAAACAACTTTAGGCGCGTCCACTTAAGGGCGCCACCTCAAAAGGCTTATAGAACACCCTAAGGAATCCTATACGATTGACCTTATAGATTCATCACTTCGCCTTGTCCCAAGACTTGTGCTTGGGGGGCTGTGGACCGTCAATATATTCCTAAGGGCTCTTGAGCCCTAGGTGCGTCCTTCCAAAGGCGCTGCCTCAACTACCTTCTAGAAGTACCTAGAGCTTAGTAAACAGACTTAAGGCCCAGCTTGCTTGGGGCTTAAGTCACGTAAAAACAAGCCCACAAAAAGGCTATAAATACCACTCTTGGGATGATTCTCAAGGCATCTCATAAATAGTCTAAACCCTAGATACGATCATTGTACTCCTGCAAGTACATTCATATATCAATATTTTATGATTCTCTTTTTATTTTCACATCTACAGATGTATGAACTACTAGTCCAAAAACCATTCTCTTTGCAAAGCTAGTTTAATATCGCCACAAATTCGTCTTTCCATTTAGTCAATCATTTTATTGTCTATAATCCTTAATAGACTTTGATTCATGATCCTTGTTATCTTTTTTTACATATAACGCTATATTTTATGTAAAAACTTTGTCAACATTGACTTTTATTTTTCGGTTCCATTGCATTTCATTCATGACATAATTTATCGATAAATCTTAATCTATTAAAAAGAAAAATATTGTCACATTCACAACTATAATACTTACTATTTCATTAGAAAAGAAATTATGTGGAGCACAAATAATAAGTGCCGAATGTCTAAAGAAATGACATAGATGATAATACCTCTAATTTATATGCCTCGTGAGAACTAATTAGTATCAAAAATCATAATCATCATTAGTCATAATAAACTTTTACCATCTTCACATGTATCATATCAATGAAAGCTATCATAACTCAAGTTGTAGAAGATTAGAAGGAGTCACTCCAAAGCCAGACGAAAGCTAACATCTATATCTACAACTTTCATGTTTACACCGAAACCCAGTTTGGAATGGAAAATGGTAAAAAAAAGTAATTTTTTTCCAAGTTGACCTGACAAAATCGAGGCCCGAATTCCTAAAATCGTGGCCCGATATTTGTCGAAACAAAATACCCAAAATCTCAGCCAAAGTCAGGGCCCGATTTTTGAAGACAGGTCATCTTACGTTATTCTGAGCATGTTTTTCAGTTATTTTCAGTAGGTTCTTGTTGAGGCAAAATCCCTAATTAATTTTAAAGATAATAAACCTCGATGATTAAGGAATTAATATACTTTGATTAATTTCTTGGTATTTAACTTGTGTTATTGAGTGTTTAACTAAGACAAGAAAAAGGTTTAAATCATACCAAGATACAAGAAATCAAAGGACATTTGAACTCATGAACTAACTCTGAGTTCAGGAAGTTAGTTCAGAATGTTGCTCAAAGATCTGAATGTTCAAGCAGAGTTCAGAAGGTTGTTCTTATACAAGCCTAGAAACTCAAGAACATTATCAAGATCTGAATCTATGATTTAACACGTGACATGAACTAACTATTAGGATTTGATTACATTATCAAGACAAGAATGTTCCTTTTATTTCACTTAGGATGATTTGCAAGACTTCCATTTGATGTAATCAAATCCTAATAGTGAAACAGCAATGAAGAGCAGTGATTGTAACATCTAGGATGATATTCCCTTTTGTGATATTCCTAGTACTTCAATACTCATAGTCTTAAATGAACATTGAATATCCTTTTTGGCATGGATCAATCATGCAATAAAGGCATTTACAAGATTAATGTCAAGAAGGATATTCAATGTTCATTTAAGACTATGAGCATTGAAGTACTAAGAATATTACAAAAGGGAATATCCTCCTAGAAGTTATAATCACTGCTCTTCATTGTTGTTTCACTATTAGGATTTGATTACATCAAATGGAAGTCTTACAAATCATCCTAAGTGAAATAAAAGGAACATTCTGATGATCAGAATGTTCAGCTCAACACATGCTATATGAATAATACAGTAGGTGAAAATCAAAAATCAAAAGCAAAAAGGAAATCTTGTCTCACTCAATCAGAGTTAGACACATACGAGAGTTGGTACTGTACATAGACCACATAATCTCTCAAAGCATAGGCATGAAGAAAGCAGAATCCACCTTCCTCTCTCCTGCACAGTTTCCAAGGCAAATTTGGAAAGGCATTATCCAGCAACATTCTGATGTTAGTGGAAAAGCCACTACTTATGGATAATGCTCAGAAATTCATATGAAACACATATGATGAACCCAGAAATTCATCTTACATTCATACATGATGAACCCAGCTGAAGATCATCAAGAACACAACAACATTCTGATGATCAGAATGTTTACCCAGATTTTCAAGTAAAAACCAGTGGGGCCAAGGACACATGGCACAAGACCATTGGTCACCCTCCAACGACTGCAAGAGCCCAAAAAATCTATAAATAGAAGTGAAAGGCTCATCATTACTTGCACCATTGAAAAGCAACAAGAAAAACAACAAGAACATTGTTGTGAAGCTCTAGCAAAAAATTGATCATCACAAAGATTCCAGGAAGTCTTTTTAAGTGTAAATCAACTCTCTCTTATCTTGTTAAAGATAAGCTTCTCCCTCCATTCTTCTTCTCTTGTCTGATTTCAATCATTCAAACTCTAAACAAATTGTAAAGTCTCCACTAGCTTTAGGGGGTACTAAAGTGTTAGTTTGAGCAGAAGTTGTAAAAGTCTAAATGGGTAACTTAGCAAGAAGGTGCAAGCCTGCTGAGGCTTAGAGAATACAATTGTTGTAATTGTTCAGGTGAACAAGATTGTAAGGTGCAGGATTTGAAAGGTTATCTCAAGCATCATAGTGGAAACTCTCAGAAGATTGTGAGGAGTGGACAAGCCCACATTGGGTGAACCACTATAAATCTTTGTGTGTTCTTTTTATCTTCCCTATACTCTTTAATTTCAGTATACACTACACACACAAACACATTTATTTATTTAAGCAGTTTTTGCATAAACACTTCAGAACGTTCTGAAGTCATTCCGCTAACTTAACTATTCCAAGTAAACAACTTGATAATTAATTTTAAGTTACATGTTAATTTTTAAAGAGTCACAACTCAAATCCCCTTCCTTGTGACTATTTTATCTACTTCAGTTTTAGTAGCAAAAAGGAGGAGTATTAGAACGATTTCCTATGATTTCGTGAGTTTAGTAATGTTTTCTATATTTGAATCTGTAATTCTAGTTTTCCCAAAACATAGCAATTTTAGGGGTTTTTGAAGTAATTCACGAAGAAATCATGCAAATCGGAAAGTCAAGAACATCCAAAGATTTATGAAGACTTAGAAAGACCAAGAATGAAGATTTAAGAGACCTCAGGAGATTTACAAGAGGGAGGAATTATGTTCCCAAGTTCTGAGGCAAGTTATTTGAAGACCAATACCTAAAACGACAGAAAATCGGAGAAATTGGGCTCGGGAAAGAGTGTAATGCCCCTAGCACATTCACCATGTGCCTAGGGCATGGTTTTTACAAATTATGCGCCTAGGGCATGGTTTTGCCCACACTCGCATGTGATAGGCACACTGTGCATGTACCTCGTGCATCCAAAATGCGCAGAGTGCAAGCGTCATTTCCTTTTTTTTTTTTGTAGGTAAAGCCTGCACTTTTAGCCCAAACCCAGGTAGAAACTCTCACTATAAATACTAGCCTTCCTCATTCAAAACTTCTCGTTCAGAGTTGGAGCAGTTCAAGAGGAAGGCAATTCTAGAGCTTCAGAGGAGTTTCTATCTTCTCCTTGATTTTCTATGGTATGTTTTTATCTTTAGTAATTTGTTTTTAGTTACCATGTGTAACTAATTCTTTTTAGGTTAGAGTTCTAAGATGAACCTCTATTTAATTTTGTTGGATATTTATTTAATTTAATGTTGTTTTATTTTATTTATCCTTTGTTCGCTATTAAGTTTTATTAGGAATTTAGTTTATTTCTATAGTAGCGCAACCCTATATTAGGTACTTACGTTGTGACAAAGCCTAATATTTATATCTTGATACTAATATCTATTTGTTTAGGGAGTAATTAGTTATAACTAGCGAAAGATACCGAAAGCGAGTTGACCCTAGTAGTAAGTACTCAGGAGGTGACATTACTAACATTGAGTAAAATTTGATGAACCTAGGAGTTAACTAGTTAAATACTTAAGGAAACAAGTGTCTGTTTGAAGGAAATAAGTTGTAGCCTAGTAGAACCATTATCTTAAATCCTTGGTAAGGGAGACGCTGATAGGGCTGCCCGTTTGTAGAACTACTAAGTGCGAGAGAGGGTGTGCTATGAGTATCCTAAGATTCATATATGGGTAGACCTAAGAAACCTTGACCTTCATTGCCTTGGGAAATGGTGGAAAGCCAACATAAACTCTATATTTTCAATTACCTTTGAGGTGGTAAGACCCCACACGTAAGGATCACCGTGTGACCAGTAGGTGGAACCAAACATTGGAGGGATAGACCTAGTTAACCGAGAAGTATAGACCCCACACATAAGGATCACCATGTGATCTGCAGGTGCAGCTTCCGACCTATGAGGTTAGTCACGTCCCAACGACCTCATCACTTGTATGGTCTACCTAAGATAAATAAATGCGACATTACTGTTATTTAATATCCAACAATATAAATAAGGGGACTCAAAGAATCCTAACCGTTGCTTACTTTTCTACAACCAAAAACAGGTAAACTTGCTCTGTTGCAAATAGATAAAAATTGCAACTTTCTAACCCTTTACTCTTTTATTATATCGTCAAACTAAAAATAAGTAACGCGAATTGTTAGGACGAAACGACAATCTCTGTGGATACGATACTTTACTTATCACTTTATTACTTGGTAACAATTTGGTACACTTGCCTAATCCGCACATCAATTTTCCAAATCGCGGCCCGCTTTTGGATGACAGACATTCAACTGAAATCAATTCAAAAATGAATTTTTCACCAATTAATCACTTTTAAATCACTTAACTCAATCCTAGAACAACCAAATCGTCCCTAACCATCACTCTAGGGTTACCATGTTGTTTGGGCGTTAATTCCTTCCTTACTTGTCCAATTTTATACTCTTTCAGGGTCAAGTTCTTAACTCCAATCTCTAAACTAGGTTCCCTTAGTTTTACTCTTTCAACAACAATTTTACATTCATTCATCATAATTCTTTAGCGGAGCTCTTCATCATAACAACAATCATATCTTAAGAATTAAACAACCACATCAACAATCTTATCACCATCATAACAACACTCATACTCTAACCTCTTTACAACCCCACAATAAAATATTAAACCCTAGAGATAAATAGATTCTCCCCCTTATCTTGAATCCTTCAAAAATTCCGGTTTGTGGCCCTTGTAGCAACTAGGGTTTCTTTTCCTATGCTCCTCTTTTATTTCTTTTCCACGTTTAACAATACTGACTCTTCTAACTCCTAATCTTTCTATTTATATTTGGGCCGGTCACTTGTTAAGATTCTCTTTTTCTCTACTCACTATTCTTTACTTCTCCCCTCCCCCACTTATTTGAAACTTATATTCTACACTCCCGACTCTATATTATTTTATTTTGATTCCTCCCTTCATTTTATTTAAATTCTCATACTACTTTTCAATCATCATCATCCATATTCTATTTTCTCAACAACAAAATAATACTCAATCACAAGCAGCATCAATAATAATATTAATCAAAACTTCACCTATTAAACATCATTGAATTAATTAAAAATAGAAAATTTGGGGTGTTACAAACAAGCTTAAAAAACACAATGGTTTTGACCAAAAAAATGGTTACAATTTTTTAAATTACATAATTACCCTTCGTTTAATAATGGTTTATAATAGTAGTAGGTGAATATTTTTTCTCAAATAAAAAGGTGTGCGCTTGCTAACTTAAACCTTCATGTTTTATATTGGTTTAAGTTAGTGAACCTCAATTATAATTATTTGATTGTTCAAACACATATTTATTTGATTGAAGAGACTTTTTTGTCGTTGGCAATAATTTTAAAAGAAACAATTAAATCCTTCAATAAGAAAAAGAAAGAAGACAATTTGGTCTTTATAACAGAAAATGACCCTACATCATTCTTTTTTTGTTATTTACCATTAAAATAAGGGTTAAATATGTTTTAAATCCCTATAAATATATCAACTTTTCGTTTTAGTTCCTCTAAAAAATTTCTTCCACTTTTAGTCATCCAAAAAATTTCCACTTTCATTGTTGGTCCCTCCTTTTAAGTAAGGGTTAAACATGTTTTTAGTCCTTAGATTTTGCGCCCCTTTGAAGAATAGTCCATACATTTCATTAAATGTTTTTAAAATCCTCACATTTTATCTCCGTTATCAAAATTAGTCCCTACTGTTAATTCTCTAACGGAATGCTGATGTGATAGTTAGTGGGTCCTAATTATTTTAGGGTTAAATATGTTTTTGGTCCCTACATTTTGCGTGACTTTGAAGAATAATCCTTATTATTTTAGGGATTTTAGAAACATTTATTGAAATGTAAGGACTATTTTTCAAAGTCACGCAAAATGTAGGGACCAAAAACATATTTAACCTTAAAATAATTGGGACCCACTAACTGCCACTGTTCCACATCAGCATTCCGTTAGAGAATTAACAGCAGAGACTAATTTCGATAACGGATATAAAATGTGAGGATTTTAAAAACATTTAATAAAATGTAGGGACTATTCTTCAAAGAAGCGCAAAATGTAAGGACTAAAAACATATTTAACCCTTTTGAATAAAATTTTGCATAAAAGTTTATGATATTATAAGAACCTCTAACAAAAAAAAGTAATTTTTGAATTAAATATAAATTTTTATATTTTTGGCTGTTACAAATTCATATTTAATTCATGTTTTGTTAAAAAATTCTAATTTTTCTGAAGAGATTTTTACAATATACTACATATTTATGCGCAATTTTATTAAAAAAATACATGAGTTGACTTAATAATAGGGACCAAAAGTAATGTAACTAAGAGAAATGTTTGTTGTGGTGGCGAAATGTTTGTTGTGGTGGAATGAAAGGTGCCTGCAGGCACGTCAGCACTCCGACGATCAAGTCAGTAATGTAACAAAGAGAAAAGTCTTAGAAGTGTTGTGTACCTTGAGGGTGAAGCGAGTTCACCCTTATATAGGTGCGCTCTTGGCATAATCATCTCCGGGTTATGCGGAGTATGATTAGGAGTTAGAGTGGACACGTGTAGTGTGATCCCGACAAGGATGCGTGCTCCTTTGAGTGCGAAGCCTTGAGGCGGCGTAACATTATACATGTGTAACCGTGTGAGTGGTCCAGAATACATTGTTGATTGGGTACATATAATATATAATGCATGGAAGAAATTTTTAAAATTTGAATTTACTTTAAAATAAAAAAAGAATCAATATAAAAAATATTACATGATTGAATAAAGAGCACATTCAAACAAATTCAAAGATACCGTAGTGTGGTCTTTGATTTTTCGTAGTCAAGAACCGTAATGATTTTGTCCTACATGTCTTCTATGTTTCTTGGTTTTTATTATGGGTTATGTTGACTAGGAATAAAATCTTACTTGTGTACAATTCATAAATAAAATTTATTTGGGCATACACTCTAGATTGAGAACAATTACATGATGTGATTAGATATTTTTTTTTAAAATAAAATCAAAATGAAATATATTAACACCAACAAACTATTACCCCAACACAAGGTGTGCCAGAGAAAATAGCCAAAAAGTTATATCAGAGGTTCAAACAGAATGATTCCAGAATATCCGACATCACAAGGTGATTAGATTATTTTTCTTTTAACTATTTTTACTTTTCCTGAAGAAAAAAAACTTTTTTTACTTATGTTTGTGTGTCCAAATAAATTTTGTTTGGAGTTGTATCCAAACAAAACTTTCTCGTTAACTAGTGTCTTTGATGCAATTGTCAAGGAAAAAAAAATATTGTCTTGAAAATAATAATCTCTTACACTATTTTTTGAAAGGAATATTCAAAGAGGTTCACTTCATATGTTCCAAAATCTTCCTCTTACAAAAAAATTTTCTTCTAAAATCTTCACGATAACTACATAAAGACTTGTTGAAACCAACTAACACCCAACTTTAAACGACCGTGTTCCCCACACTCAACCCTTTTCCTTTTCATCCATTATTTTTTCAGTGTTTTTTTTCTACCCTCCAACCTTCTTGCACATTTTATTTATTTTGGATTATAAAATTCGAAAAAAAACAAAGGAATTTAGAGGAATTTTTTTAATGTGTTAATGCTTTTCCGATTATATAATCTAAAAACCGTTGGACGCGTGAGAAACAAGTTTATGGAAAGAAAAACCAATCTTATTTTTTATCCATTAAAATTGCTAGATTTTTTTTTCCATTACCATGTGATACCCTTGGAGAACCAGTGTTGGAACCGGGCTGAAGCAAGATAAGGGACTCAACGTCACCTTGACAATTGTTGTTTTGACATTCATTGTGTCTTAATAACATAAGTAAATGACCAAAAAACCTAGCGATAGTTAACTGCCACCGATTTTTTTAGTTATAAGCCAGCGGTAGTTAACTACCACTGAGGGTATTTTAGTCTATTACTTATGTTTTTAGGAAGTATTGAAAGTCAGAAAAGCAATTGTCCGTCACCTTTAGGAACAAATGGGCTTGAAGAGTTTATCCCATCTTTAGCTAAAAGAGGTGAATCAAATTTTTGCAAAATTCTTTTCTCACCCCCTAAAAACTAAAAAATTCCCTTTTATTGATTTTTTTTAGCTACGGTAGTTTTAGTCACTATTGAACCATGGCTAACCACTTTTTGAATTCTTTTACACATTCGAATTATAAAATCCGAACAATAAAAAATTCATTTTTACTCACCCGAATTTTAGAATTTGAACACTACCTTTACATGTTTCAAACTCCTCTTAACGCAAAATGCAATTTCATTATTTTTTTCACATCCATATTGTTCTGATATGTTTGAAGGCCCAATCCTTGACTGGAATGATAAGAGGATTTAAGTTATCCTCGCACAACAGTATGTATGTCGGTTTTACCAAAATTAAATATCGAATCCCCATCGATTGGGAATAGTTTCAACAATTCAAATTTGTAATAATCTAAATCAAAGTTTGGAAAAAAGATTTTTTAAAAGTAACAATTTGTAAAATTTACGGAGACATATTATAAGAAAACTATGATGGGATTAGAGGTCGATAATTGCTCATTCAATGTTTCTTAAAAAAAAACTACTTATTCAACGTATTCTTTCGATCAATTGTATACTTTCTAATTTTCGTTTATGTTTCCACATGTCCCTCATCGTCGTTTCCATGTCTGGAAAACACCGCGAGATCCATTGTATCAATTAACTTTCGATGTCGCGCTCAATTAATTGATTCAATGGCATTACGACCAGACAATGTATGTGATTGTAAACCTAGCCATATTTATAGCAACTAGCATCCACAATTGAGTTTATTTCAGGCCTCCTAGATAAAAAGTTGGTGTCTTGCACCTTATAAATATAAAATTACTTTTAGATTGTACATCGTAAAATGATTTAAGAACAAAAATAAATCATCAACATAATGAAAGATGGATACTATTTTTTTTTAAAACTCGTTATCAGATCCAAGAACCGACTAATTTGATGGGAACCAATCCCATTGTCCAGTTGTGGGGGCCCAATTTAAATCCAGAGCATAGCTCTGTATGGACTTAGCCCATAGAAATTGGCACCAGAGGAAATCGAACCTGAGACCTTGAGAGGAGCAAACTCCAAGATCTCAAGCCAACCACTAGGCCAACCCCAAATGGGTTAAGATGGATAATATTCAATCAGCCAGACCAAGAATTTTATATTGAAATCCTAGCTAACTAAACCTAATCCCAACACAAGAGAGAAGTTAATTCCTCATCGTGAGCATAGCTAACACAAAGAAGAAGAAATGAAAGGGAGAATTATTTTAAACTTGAATCCATTCCTCAAATTCTCTATAATGGGGAAAATATGTTCTTGTTTCTATATTGGCTAAAGTGCACTTTTCCCCCTTTAAGTTTCAAAAAGTTGCGATTTTGACCCCCTAAGAAAAAAATGACAAATTTGGCCCTCCAAGAATTAGCCCCTTTGCAATAGTGGTCCTTTTTAGCAATTTTGACTGAGTCAACCCCTACGTGGCATGCCACGTAGGTAATTAATGAATTAAAACAAATAAAAAAACCACTATATATTTATTGAATTAGAAAAAATCAAAAAGGAAAGAAAAAAATAGAAAGGGCACGTGATTTTCTTCCTCTCCTTCACGTTCTCTGTCTCTTCTCTCTTCCTCCCTCACACTTCTCTGGAAATCTCTCTCTCCACTACACAAATTTAGATCCTCACATTTTTCACCTTCAATTCTTCGGATTTCTCTTCTTTTTCGTGTTTTCTTTCTTGATTTTTTGGTATTTTGTGTTTGAAATTAGAAGAGGATGTGAGAATAGATGGATGTGAGAATAGATCTGTGAATGAAAACAAAACAATAACAACAAACAAAAAAGAGACGACGGCGACGACAACGCCGAAATCGATAGTGATGGCAAACCTCATATGGAAGACAAGTCTTTGTTCCTACTTCAGAAAACATTCATCCTCCAGTAATGGCGTACCTGCCGTTATGCGCATAGCAAGGAAGAGCTCCGGCAACGTCTATAAAACACGTGGGACCCAACTTCCGAGCGATGGAAGAAGGCATTGAAATCAGTTACCGATGAGAACATTGTTGTTAAAGATGGTGTCATGATGACGGGGCTTGTTGATGAAGTTGACGGTGGCGGCGACAGAGAATAAGGTTTTGCATCTAACCAAGCGCTTAGTAAATGTTTAGTAAATTCCAGAGAACTTGAGTAATTTTATCAATGAACAAGTAACATGTTTCCGAGTTTCAGTTTTTTCAATTTCACTTAGCTGGAATTAAAATTAGAGATGTTTCCGAGTTACAGTTTCTTCAAACCCTCTTGTGGAATTTCGACGGCAACCATTGTACAAGGCAGAAACAAGAAGAAATTTGATGAATGTTGGTTTTCTGGATTTTTCGAGTTGTATTTTTGTTGTTGTATTTTCTGATTTTTCGTTGTTTCTTCAAACCCTCTTATGAAATTTGATGGATGTTGTTATTTATTTTTGTTGTTGTACTTTCTGGATATTTTGGATTGTGGTTGAGAAGATGGTGAAGATGTTAAGAAGATAATTTCTGAGTTTGTGTTTGGTGGTTTTTGTGTTTTTGGTAAATGATGAATATTGATGGTGAAAAGTTGAATTTGCTGGGTGGACGATGAACATGATGATGTTTGGGAATGAATCACGTGCCCTTTATTTTTTCCTTTCCTTTTAATTTTTTTTATTTCAATAAATACAGAGTGCAATTTTTAATTTTTTTCATTCATTAATTACCTACGTGGCATGTCACATAGAGGTTGACTGGGTAAAAATTGCCAAAAGGACCACTATTGCAAAGGGACTAATTCTTGGAGGGCCAAATTTGTCATTTTTTCTTAGGGGGCCAAAATCGCAACTTTTTGAAACTTAAGGGGGGAAAAGTGCACTTTAACCTTCTATTTTATCTCTAAAAAAGAGTATATGAAGTGTAAGATATGTTCTTAATTATCTTTATAATTATTTATATACAAGTCAAAAAAGTGGAGATTCGCTTGACATAATCTGCACTCCTAGCTAGGTTTCTTCAAATGGAGTGAAAAGCGAACTCATCCAAAAGGTCACTAACATCGCCTTAGTTTTCTAGAAGAAATGTTGATCGCCTCGCGAATCTTCTCTTGCTTCTTCCCTGAAACTCCTCGCTTTAACCTCACCTCTACCTCACCCAACGAATATTCCAAACAAGGTATTAAAAAGTCAATTGGATATGCTAATATTTGTTCAAGTGTGCATGACCATATACAAAATAATTATAAGCATTTTATCCAAGTATTGGTTCTGAAAAAACAAAAGAGAGCAAAGGAATATACAAAGGAAGCTTATGTTGCAAGACATACTCTGAGGACTACCAGAGTCTGAAGACCCTCAAAAGCTGACTGCCAGAAGCTGATGTCATTCAAGCGTCTGAAGATCATCAGAAGCTGAAGTTCATCAGAGTCTGAAGACTAGAAGCTGCAGTTAGTTAAAAAAATTTATTCTGAAGATACATCATGGCAGAAGGAATAGAAGCTTGGAGCAACGACTATTTCAGAGGAATTAGAAGGCATTGAATGCTTATCCACTGAAGATCGCAAAAAAGGACATAGTACAATTGTACAACCACTACTCCACTACCTTGGTTGCAATAGTACTGATACAGTTGTGTCTACACTGGTTGTTCTCGAAACAAGGAATGCATTTGAAATTGTTCCCTCCTAGGATAATAACCAAATCAAGCAACAGATCATTGGTGATGATCAAGCTTCAACAACGACTCTTTTTGATGTGCTGGCAATCATCAACGTATCTCTCACACCTTTATATAAAGGAGTGAAGACTTGAAGATTGTAAGAGACTCACAATGATTTTACTAGTTTCAAAACTCTGCTGATATTGTTGCACATCAAAGTTCATTAAGAATTTCTTAACAACTTTCATATCTTAGAAATTCTAGAATCTTAAGAGTCTATAACTGATTTGTATTGTGAACACCACTGATAGTATATCAAGTGTTCAACCTCAAACATTTTTCTGTGTAATTGTGTTTGTCTAGAAGTCTTTTGCTTTTGTGCTTGAGCATAGGAAATCTCTTGCTTTTGTCCTTGATTATTTTGAAGTCTCTTGCTTTTGTGCTTGAGCATTTGTAATCAGATATTGATTTAGTGAACTCTCCTTGGAAGTGCAAGGGGGACAGGAATACTTCTGGATTGTGGAAGGAACCTGTATAATTGTTTTGTGTCTTTCTCCTCTCTCTCTCTCTCTCTCTCTCTACTTATCCGCTGCGTTAGACTCTGAACTCTAGCAGACTCTGAACATTGAACTTCGTTTAAAAAGAAGAAAAAGCTAACACAATTCAATTCCCCTTCTTGTGTTTTTCTCACCTTCAGTTGGTACCAGAGCTCCGGTTCTGTTGTCTTAGCACTTAACAGTGTAACAGATAAAGATCTGAGAAAATCATGTCAACTAATGAAAGTTCTATTCCTGGTGGTGTTGCTATACCATATGATTATGGTACTGAAGACAAGTCATCTGGTTCAAACAAGCTTCCTATGTTTAATGGAGACCTTGAGACTTTCACTTTGTGGAAAACAAAAATGTATAGTCACATTATGGGTTTAGATGAAGAACTATGGGATGTGCTTGAAGATGGTGTTAGTGACTTGGTGTTAGATGAAGAAGGAGTTGTTGTTGATAGAAAGAAACACTGCTGCTCAGAAGAAGTTGTACAAGAAACATCACAAGATCATAGGCATTCTTGTTGCTGCTTTGCCTCACAAGGAGTACTTTAAGATGAGTGATAAATCTACTACTAAAGCAATGTTTTCTTCCTTGTGTTCAAACTATGAAGATAACAAAAAAGTCGGAGAAGCTAAAGCTACTATGCTTGTTCATCAGTATGAGTTGTTCAAGATGAAAGATGATGAAGACATTAAGACTATGTACTCAAGGTTTCAGACTCTAGTCTCTGGACTTTAGATACTGAAGAAAAGTTATGCAGCTTTGTCGCGCCATTTTTTGGAGGTCAAGCTATTTTATTAGCATAGACTCACTAATTTTTTCACGACCCAACATTTGTTTTTTTTTTTAAGAAAAAGGGGAAAAAGTTCAAACCACCCCTTTGAAAAGATTTTGGGTTCGGGGGTTAGTTATATTTAGGGAAGGTGTTAGCACCCTAAATATCCATAGTATTCTAT
>Ga0315915_1005371_pt1 | contig 15976 bp, 6 predicted proteins | sample MpolbnodulesMG_FD_207738 | JGI IMG/M metagenome (GOLD analysis project Ga0315915, IMG submission 207738) | Medicago polymorpha root nodule microbial communities from Los Angeles, California, United States - branched nodules | ecosystem: Host-associated > Plants > Roots > Nodule | place: USA... | reverse complement strand
TATTTTTTTCTTTGTTAGCTCGCCATGGCGAGCTGGGCTGCTTGGGAGGCGAGTAAACATGTGGTTCTACCTATTTTTGCCTTGTTGCACTTGGTTGCTTGTTTTCCATCTTTGCCCAGTGTCTTGAGTCATTTTCCTGCACAATTAGGTCAAGTAAGATACATAAAGCGTGAATGGATAAAATTCAATTAGCTCTTGGCTTTTTTTCCTTGATAACTTGCATAACAAGTTACAAAAAGTGCCATAAATCTCCATCAGAATTACTACTTCTTGGCACTTATCAATAGTAATCACAGAATCTTTTTCACATCAACCCAACCACTGTTCTTAATGTTCCTAAATGTGAATTCAAGAACATCTCCATCGACAAATCCAATACCAATACAAAATGTGTCATAATTAACTTCTAAGAGTTTAGTAAGATTGTAGTGTAAAAATTTCTTCATTCTTTTAGTATTCCAGTTTGTCTTTGTATTATCCTTAAAGTATCTCTAATTATGTATGTGGTGAAATGTACGTGTCTCTATAATTAATTATGTGGTGAAATGCACTTATGTTTGGTTTCATAGTTCATTTGCTAAATCACAGTTTTAATGGTTATGCCAAATGTTATAATCAAAGTTCGAACTTCCCTACTCCACTTGTGTATGACTTTTCAATAGTTATTGTTATATCCATGTCTAAAATAAAATTACGATTTGCGAAAATCAAAACATTTATTCATATATCCATAAAATGGACACAACCCCCTTATCCCTTCCCTTTCAATAACCAACAAAGCATGATAACAGAAATAGCTCATCCAATTTCCTTCTCAGATCAAAAGGGAGGGGAAGCAAAACCACATTCCCTCAAACCAAAACTTAATTTCAGAACCACAATAATATCCCTCATCATAGCTTACCGTGAGTGAGGCATCTAGTATCTAGAAAATGGCATAACATAAATACAAATAATTGGCTCACATAAAAAAGAAGCGATATTATCCATTGCTGAATAAAATAACATTCATTTTACAACGTTTGGAAGGGATCCTTCTTCAAACATACAGAAAGTAGAGTAACAAGGTTTAAAAACCATACTAATAATACTAATAACTCTACAGCTTCAACTTTCCCTAATATCTATAAGGCATGGATTCAATAAACCGTAAATCCAACTGCCTTGTAGGAATATACACTATGTGACTTGATCTACAAAGATATCTTCATCTCACAAGTATATACTATTTCAAGATATTACACCCAACCTACATTGTACAAAGGATGAAGTCATAAGATGTGGTTGCCTACAAACTGACGACATCATCTCCAAGCAGTGACCAAGGGTTTGTCCAAGCACATGAATTTCCACATGTATCCTCGAATAGTGTAGCAAGTAACAAAATTTCTAAAATATGCAACATGAACATTTAACTAAATACCAATAAACACATACCCTGATTTCAAACATGTATAGTATGAACTAATCAAAGCTATACCAGGTAATTAAACAAATAAACCGAGGTATCGCATCATCATAGTATTGTAAAGTCAATAGGAAATATAATTGATATAGCATAGAGACTAACTGTGGCATTGGTGCAGCTAAAGCTGCATACGCGACCTTGAGCACCTCTATAGAATCGGAAGAAAGGAAGAATATGAACATTAAAGCTATAACACATGGATTTATGCTCCTCATAGTTCACTTGAAGGAACTGAACATCAGGATTCATCTCTGTAAATTGACATATCTGTCATAAGACCAGAAACAAAAGAACATCAGAACCACTATGATAAAATCTACAAAACCAGGAGCAATTTATATGTGAATCAGTTAACTTAGGTGTGAAGAATAGTACCTTAGGATGAAGGGCTTTGCATCCACCACAACCAGGAGAGAAAAAATCAACAATCACAAGTTTGTCCCCTGCGTTTAAAAGTGAATTTACAAGATCTTGTGCTGAACTCACCTCTCTCATGTTAGGTTGATGACCCTTTTCCCACCATTTCTGAAAAATATTGTAAACATGCAACAATAAGAGTTATTTCAGGAAAAACAACACCTTTGACATGCAATCACATATCCAAGGAATCAATAGAACAGAAAACACCAAAAAATTCATGAGTTTATATAGAGAAGGAATAAAATAAAATGTAATTTATTTAAGAACCTTGAGATCATATTGCCTTTTCAAACAGCAAGATAAGATTGTTCCAAGCATCCGGAAAAGGTTCTTTAACTGCTAAACTTCTTACACAGTGATATAGAGCAAGGAATTCATCACTGATATATGTTGCCAATACAGCCAACTGCAAATGGATAAGGATACCGTCACATGAAGCACATAAAAATGTAGACGATAAAAGTATACCTTGTGAAACAGATAAGAAACAGTTACCTGATTTTGAGGGTTACTGAACCATTACTGAACCAGGATTACATGAATTTTGAGACACCGGAGGATACCGCCCATCACTTGCATTCTCTGAGCCAAAAACACAAACCCAGAAAAAGCTTTCAGAAACAATCATAGACAATCAATGGAATAGATCACAAACAGACACATTGGAGATCATAAATTTATTTAAGATCAAACACTTGTTTTTGTCTTCACCCTCTATTTATCATAATTTCTATTTTAACAGTCGACACTAAACAAACACAATCTGACCAAATATCAATTCAAAATGCAACAAATCTCACCTAAACCAAAACAAACACAATCTCAATTCACCATAAATAAACACAAGAACAAAAACAGAGTGAAAATTGAAAAAACCTTATCAAATCGTCGATTCTCAAAAAATTTCATGCAATCAGCCTTGAATTCCGATAAGAAATCCCCCTCGACGTTAGCCAAAATCACCAGCGTCTCCGCTGCAGCTTTGAATTTCGGCAACATAGAAGCACAGATATTCAAACTGGAAATTGGAAGTCTGAAATTAAAGAATATTGCACAAACATTAGAAATATTTCAAAATAAAGAAAGGAGTGGACCATTGAAGTAAAAAGGTTATAATTACAATTTCAAAATAATCCAGACAATCATATAAATCAACTATATGGGCAGCTAGACAGAACGAAAAACTAACAATATGATACCCAGAGCTGTGAAAAGCCGACTTAAGTTTATGAGATAAAAAACGGCATCCTAAATCATTCTCTCTTTTTAAAACTATGATTAGATGTTATCCAACCTCAGCCACACTTGTCCCATGCATTTTACAAAATATAACTAATCTTAGGAGTAAGATACTCTCAAATTAGTAATAGCATAAACTTTAGCATCAAAATATAACTTTTACAAATGTTAAAGAATGGCATTTTCCATGTGAAAAGTATTGGACGACTGCAATAATCCAAACTGCACTCTAGCTAGCCGATAGCACCAATTGCAACATCATATCTTCTTCATTAGTGTGTAGATTTTGCCTGGAAGAACATTCAAGTATGTATTCAACAATTGATCAATAGATCCATACAAAGACAAATAAAACATTCGTAAAGAAGAAGAAAAAAGTAGTAATAATAGGGAAAAAAAAGGAAGAAAAAAATGTGATCTTGATTTACTTGCAAATAAGGCCTTTCTGTTGTTATTTAAAGTTGTGCCATTATAAAACCAAGTATAATAGTAATATGAATAAAATACTTGAGAACTTATGAGTTGATTAATTTAGTCTCCGAAACTATGCTAATTTCAAAGACTCAGATTAGCCAACTTACAATTTCATGATTAAATCCATGATTTACAAAAAAGGAAAGTAATGAGATGCACATTATATAAAGATTAAGTTTCATTGATTAGAAAAGAAACCTACTTTAGATATGGCAGAGTCATGATCTTAAGAAGAGAAGGATTCTTTGCTGCATACTCTTTCCACTCTTCCATATCAATCTTCCCATCTCCTTTTGAGTCAACCTCCTTCATTGTCTAAAAAAGATCAGGCCAAGAAAGAAGTATAAGAGAAAAGAATGAAACTGAGGAAACTATAGAAATTGAAGGAGGATAAATGTATGGTTTCATATGGTTAAGAGCCTTTTCCACAATGGATTCAACAATATCGTCTGAAACTGTAACTTCTGATTCAATCAAAGTAGCCAAGACCATCTCCTTCAACTTCAGTATGCCATTATGTACAAAAAAGGTTCATAAGACACTCAAAAAATTAGAATAAAATGCATAAATTTAACCATAGTCTATAACTACTAAAGTTACATGAGAAGGAGCATTCACACAAAAAAACTACTACTTTCTCTGTCCTTAAATATAAGACCATTTAGAGATTTTGATGTCACTTTTTACAGGAACGTTTTCAAATTTTCAACCGCATTATTTATTTCTTTACTAACATATCCATAATTATGTCAATCTTTATCTGAAACATATAATAAATACTATGATGAAGACATAAATTGATTCTATCCAGGTTTGGTTTTGGGGGCAGCATTGGCAGAATCACGGCGATTTTAACGAAAACTACACTTTAAAGTTTCAACAAAATCAATGTGAGTTTGCCAAATTCAGCGTGAATCCAAACCCGCACTCTATCTCCTAAAGGGTAAATTAATACAGATTGTCAACAAATTTAATTCTACCGCCATGTGATTTTGCCAAAGCTGCATTACTCAATCCTAAAGGGAAAATGATGAACAATGGAAAGGTTAAAGGATACTCACCTCGCTATGCTCAATGTATCCAGTCTTCCCAAGGTCAAATAGTTTAAATGCAACTGTAAGAACAAAAAAAAATATGGCACTGTCAAGCTCTCATAGAAATGACTGAAATAGTCCAAATATTATGTAGTCTAGACAAACATACATAGAATAAACAATACAAATCCCACCTCACAAATCAATAACTTATGGAGACTCATATATAATTCATAAACTCAACTGAATACCCAAACTCAACTCTAATTGTCACAATATACTTTTGATTTTTCCCTTGATCAACACACCTCAACATATAAGACTCATGCACATTTGAAGAAAAAAAAAACCTAAATAGGCAAATACAGAAACATCATGGAATGCCTCAACTGAATAACTGAAAGATTATTTAATCATAGATAAACTTTCACATACAGACCCTGTCATGCTTCACAAGGACAGCACTTTGAGGTTCTGAATTCATAAAACTTGCTTACTGATATACTTAGACACAAAATGGGTTTTCATTGAGAAGCTATATCTATTTTAAGGTACAACAAATCAGACTTCAGCATCAATTGATATATTTTTCAATTGGAGTTATGACTATAGTTCATTCAGACTAAGATCAATTAGGCTCCCAAACATAATTGCTATATACATTCATTGAAATAAGAAGAAAATAAAAGTGGATGCTAGGCACATGAGAATTGTGCTACTCGATTTTCGGATATCAAACCACTAATCGATTTGAATCGTCAATCTTTAAACTCTCTACTTTTATTCGTAGAAAGGGAAAAAGTAAAAAAACCCTTATGAGATTATGGATCCGGGGGTTAATTTCGCGAAGGGAGGGTGTTAAGCACCCTACACGACTACGGTACTCCATAGGAACCTTTTGCCTAATTTATTTTGTGTTAATTCATTTACTTATTTTGAAAATACTCGCCTAAATGTCTAAGTGAAAGAATGGAGAGAGAAGAAGTATGTTTTTGGTTATTTTATTTGATTTGAAAGGATTAACTCCTTTGCCTACATACCCTAGAAAGGGATCAAAACCAATGGAGTTCACTCTCAAAAATTATTTTTGTGGGTTGGATTATTTTTTAGAGTTTTTGAAAAATTTTAAGAAGGGGAAAGAGGCCTCAAGGCATAAGAGTAACAAAATGAGGTGATGTTAAGTAATTTTAGTTAAAAGAAAACCAAGTCTAATATGGTTAAAATTGATTAAAATTTTGATTAAAAAATAAAGGGAAAAGGTTCACTTGGGTTAAAATCCAAGGTTTCTTAAGAAAATATTTTTGAAGTTTTGCATATTTGTTTTTTTGGAAAGAAAAAAAAAAGGTTTTTCTAAACTAACGGTAAAAAAAACTACACGTTTCAACGTAACGGAAAAAATAAAATGTGAAAGGAAATTACCGAGGATGTTGGATCCCAAGTAAAATTCCGACCTAAATTATTAGTTGTTTACTTTTAGGGCACTTAAATTAGTCAAGTTTTTAATCCTAGTTGGTCCCTAATTTATTTTGGTCCTCACTCACAAACATAGCATAAAATGATAAATAAAGTGGGATGGTGTCGGTGCATGTGTTATTTATATAATTACATAGCCTCCTAGATACATTCTAAGGTCTTCAAGCAAAGATAAATGACACGAAAATAAAATGCATGCTTTACATAAATTCCCTATTATGCACAATAATATTTTTATGAAGATGAGATAAATGGCGAAAATTAAAATATGCATGAGTTAATATGGAATAATAATGCCAACATAAAGTGACAATATAAATAAATAAATAAATAAATAAACAAGTAATTAAATCAAAGCATAATATTTTTGTAAACTTAGAAAAAATAAAATTCAAGTAAAAAGAGGTGCACAATGTAGAACAGCAATGAAAATTAAAAAAGGTTGGGCTCAGACTGGATAGATCTGGACCACTAGATGAATCAGAAGGTCCAGATCTAATTTCAGGTAAACTCATCACAGCCACTGGATCAAGGATCCAAGGGTTTAAAAAAACATAGCACAAAATAGAGGAGTAACACCGAAGACACAACGACCGTCAGATCAGCGAACTGACGGTTCAAACAGAAATCAACACAGTAGTCCACACAAGGGAACACACACTTAACTAAATACATGATGCATCATCGACCGTTAGATCTACGATCTGACGACCTAGCTTTAAGCATACATGATAAGGAGGCAAGATGTAAGCGCAAAAGATACAACACAAAAGATATAAAAGAAAAATTACATGGAGAATCATCATAAACCAAAAGTATTTCTCTCTCTACTTACAAAGAAACAAAAGAAGAGAGAGAAGCTCTCTTCTCTCTCCAAGAACAGACCGCCGAAGAAGATGAAAAGGAGTGGCCGGAGCTGCTCTGACGCGGTGGTCGACCAGAGAGCATCTATTAGACCTAAACAATACGTAAAGTTACTGCGACAATAATTCAAATGTGATTAATTAATTAATTACACAACAAAAAAGTACTCAATCAAAGCTTACTTCGACTACATCTATTAGACCTAAACAATAGGTAAAGAATAGAAATATTTTTAATCTACAATCCATGTAATGTCCAAAACCTTACAATTTGGGGAAGCTTCAAAAAAGGAGTAAAGCAGGGTTTGGGAGAGTATTTAAAATTTCCTTCAAACTCTTCCCCTAAGTTACTATATAGAAAATTATGAATAAAAGAAAGAGATCTCCATCCTACTTGTGACCATTATCCAACACCACTGTTACCTACAAATGATATACCAAATTAACATAAATTGGATTCCTAAAACATTGAATTAGACAATTTCAACAAAAGTAACATTGGAGATGATGGTGGGTGGATCGAATTTCATAGGAAAGAAAGAGGAGAATTTTAACACCTGGTATTAATTTTAATAAATAGTTAGTAGATAGATAGACAAGCTTTTTTTCTCTGAAACATAAACGGTACCAATGCCAGAACTAATGGTACGTTGTTGCATATTGAAGCCAACACTATAGATTGAGATACGATACTATTGAAGAAAAATAGAATGAACGAAATGTAGTAAAGGGAAGTTGAGGCCTAATACAAGGATGCATTTGTAATTTATTAATTAAACAAACTAGTTAATTGGGATTAATTCTCGTTCCATCCAAATTAAAGGGTAAGTAAAATGAGGATAAGTAATGAAATACAATAAAATGTATACGGTTGTGTTTTATTCCATCAATCTAACGAATTTTTCGCCAACATTGGAGCGAATTCAGACTTAGTCTCCCCCACCACAGCAAACAAACGACACAACTTCGTAACCAGAACCCTTCCAATCTCATTTACAGCTTCTTGAACAGCATAGGTAAAAGTTTTGGAACTACCTTGTCTCACCATATCATCAAAATTATCCTTAAAGGCTTCAATTGTGACGGATGGCACCAAGCAAATGTTCCATCAAAGTAAGCTACAAAGAGCCTATTCTTGTTTCAGCTTTAAAGCCGGATCATAAACCCAACCTGGCCACCACAGACGACTCTTAATCTTGCCCCAAACAAATTCGCCAACAGAAATGTCACGCCGCCTTTCACCGATCAAATCGTCAAGGGTCTCTTTCTCATCATCTGGTGTTTGGTGATTCAAGCTAACATAAAGTTCCCACTCTTGAAATACCTCACTGTTATACTTTGAAATTCGAGGAAGAAGGGAGCCAGAACCTCTTCCCTTCACAAAGTCTCTGATTGAAGTAGTGACAGGAGGCGACAAATACTTGCTTTTCTTCCCTTCTCTTGACAAAAAGCCCTTTTCATTTGGTTCTTTCGGCTTCCCTTCATCATTTTCCTCCATACTCCTACCGCTGATGTTTTCATTGCCAAAAGCTTCTTTTTCCTCATCTGAATGCTGCGATTTGCCCCCATCACTGTTTTCCTTGTCCTCACAGCTTTCTTTTCCACCTCTTACAGTCTCTGTATCAGTACCTACAAGCAACTCTTTTCTCTTCTGAACTGGTTCAGATGTCCCTGCATCGTCGTTGTCTTTTTTCTTTTTCCTACCCCTTGACTTAATTGCAACCAGAACTTCATCATCACTTGCATCCCATTCCTTATCTTTTGCATCAACATCTTTATGCTCCCCCATAATGTCAGCGATGCTTTTCTGCTTTCTTCTACCGTTCGGTCTACTTCCTGAACTTGATTTCGGGGTCAATGGCAGTGTAGAGTAGTCCTCTTCAAACGGCCCTTGAGAAGGTGCTTCAACTGCATCGTTGACATCATCTATATCTTCAAGACCGAGAACCCGTTTGGGATGCTCATAACAAGGTAACTTATATCCTCCTTTTGAGAGATAAAAAGCTGAAAGCCGAGCCTTCAATATTTCCAGCTCCAGAACACTAGCAATATCAATAACTTCAGCAATTTGTTTCACTTGAGAAAGTAACTCAACCGGTTCAAGTGTAACCGCCAAAATGTTCTCTATGCCACTATCAGGCACAAAAACACCTTCCTTGATTCCTGAATTTTTAGCCAACATTGGAGCGAATTCAGACTCAGTCTCCCCCACCACAGCTAACGAACGACTCAACTTTGTAACCAGAACCCTTCCAACCTCATTTACAGCTTCTTGAACAACATAGGTAAAAGGTTTGGAACTACCTTGTCTCACCATATCATCAAAATTATCCTTAAAAGGCTTCAATTGTGACGGATGGCACCAAGCAAATGTTCCATCAAAGTAAGCTACCAAGAGTCTATTCTTTTGTTTCAGCTTTAAAGCAAGTTCCGACGCATCAGACGGATCATAAACCCGACCTGGCCACCACGGATGACTCTTAATCTTTCCCCAAACAAAATCGCCAACAAAAAAGTCACACCTTTCATCAATCAAATCCTCAACTTCAACATCCATGCTCTCACTAGCCTCCACTATTGGATCCTCAATAGTCTCAGTCTTCCCATCAGAATTTTTATCCTTGTTTCCTTCCGCGCTCTCCTTCTCAGTCATTTCAACATCGATGCTCTCACTTGCCTCCACTGCAGGTACATCAACAGACTCAATCTTCCCATCACAATTTTCATCTTTTTTCACCTCTTCACTCTCCTCATTCATTTCAACATCAATGTTCTCGCTTGTTTCCACAATTGGAACCTCAACAGTCGCAATTTTTTCATCTTTTTTCCCCTCCTCATTCTCCTTCCCGTTCACTTCAATATCAGTATTCTCGCTTATCTCCACAAATGGAATCTCCACAGTCTGAATTTTTTCATCACCTTCTTTGACTTTCCCCTCACAATTGATTTTCTCACAAATGACGCTTCCATCGTTTTCTCCCGCTTTCAACAAAGAAGACACCCCATCATTCACCTCAGAATCAGCCACAACCTGAGAATCATTCTCCTTCAAAATCAAAACCTCGGTCTCGAAAACACTACTCTTAACAACTTCCTTAACCTCATTCTTCTCCTGCTCTGAACCTTCAACCACAACATTTTCAGCTAAACTAGTTTCAACCCCAAATGGTTCCATCGATTCAGTATCAACCACACCCATCAAAAAAGAACAAATCTTTCTCGTACAAATCAGCCTATCAAAACAAAAAACACAAACCAAAATTAAAACCCATGTAAAAATCGATACTTTATTCAACAAATTTTAGGGCTTTTCAAAGAACAACACAAAAAATCAAATTTTGAACATAACCCATTGATGAAAATCTTTAATAAATTAAACCCAGGTACAAAATGTACGTTTCATCAAAATTAATTCATCAACAAAAAAAAAAAAAAATTATTCAACACATTTCTAGGGTTTTTCGTTACAACACAAAAATGAAAATTTGAACATGACCCATTAATGAAAAATTAAACACAGACACAAAATCAAAATTTTACTATGTGCATAAAGATTTAACTAAATACATTAAATAAAAGCAAAAATAATGACGAAAATGAAAAATAAAATAAAAAGTACCTGAAAGATAAAAAGCAGTGAAGAAACGATACTTGTGTGAGAACATGGGGTAACACCTGGGTGCCTTTGTCTCTATCACTCTCCTAATCAATAATTCTCTCTCATCAAAATAATTTATTTTAATCATTCCATCATCACTCTCTTTCCTCTAAAATACACCAACGTCACCAAAGTCATCCAACACAAAGTCGCTGAAGTCCCATCCCAGAATATGATAGTAGAAGAAGAAAGATGAAGACGAAAGCGATTCTGAGGGTTATAAATATTTATTGTTTTTTTTAATATTATATTATTATTTGAATTTAATGAGGTTTTCTTTATTTTATTATTTTTTCTTCATAATAAAATGACGTTTTTGAAAATTGAATCTGTACAACGGGAGAATAACATGTCACATTTTTTCCCTAAAAAGAACGTGACGTTGGGTAATAAGAAGTCGTTTTGTTTTTTAATGTGTAAAAAGGATCCTATTCAATTTATCAAAATTTTAAAATAACATTTGATTGTGTATTATTTTAGTCAAAGTAGTAATTAATATTGTAATAGTCTTAGAGCCTGTTTGTTTCACCTTCTATATCCTTCAAAAGCAATATATCTGCATTTAGAAAAATTTATTTACTGGTCTACATATACATTCAACTATGTCCATTTTAGTAATTATACATTCAAAAACAATTTTGATCAAACTATCCAAACAACATTCATTCCGTTTAATCAATTCTACCTTATTGTATCTAAACATAAATCAATTCTCTCAAAATCAATTCTATCAGAATCAATTCTTTTAGAATCAATTCAAACAAAAGTTGGACCAAACACACAATTAATGTTGACAATAACTCTTTTCATTTGATATTATAATAAATAAATACTTATGGAAATTGATATGATTATAAGTACGTATATTGAGGGATTAATATGACAATATTAACGGAACAATTTACACACGAATGACTATTTCGATTGGTGATGTGCACAATCAATGACTATTTTAGAATTTTGATACATTGAATTGGATCCTTTTTACACATTAAAAAAAAGACTTATTATGACTGTTCGTTGCACATTCAGTTACCAAATTGATTATTAGCTTGTTTTTATGAATTTTATATTTGTCATAAAAAAAACCTAATTATTTGTCTTAGTGTGAACTTTATAACATTCATAGAGAGTTAATCGTGGTTAAGGACATGGGTCTTCTATGATTTAGTTTGTTGTATCGATTCATCACTTTGTTTGAAGTTTATCGAGACTCCAATTTCATAAGCATGTTGTACTCTTTCGAGACATCAAGATCTATGGTGAAGAACTTCCTCTTCTGCATTGTCTACATTCTCCATAAATGCAATCAAAATGTGATTTTATGATCAAACTTTATGCTTCTTATGATTATATCTATGACGACCAGTATTTGTACAACCATTTTTAAACAATTTTTGTGATAGCCTCTTGTCCTCTCTTTTTATTGGATAAAAGCAAGAGAGAGAGAGAGAGAGAGAGAGAGAGAGAGAGTTGGAATATAATGAGAGTATAAAGAGCGAGAGTTGCTCTAGAATTTATCAAAAATTGATTGAACAAACATAATTTATCTACATATATTAATCCACACTTTTTTGTACAATTATTTATGTGAAATAAACAAAGTGATTTAAAAATTGGGACACGAGGAAGCTGCTAGCACTTATCATAAAAATATGTTGATAGTTTCCGAGATGACGACAAGTCAGGTTTCATCTTCTCTTGATGTATTTACTTCGTCTTGTTTTTAATACCAACAAAAGTGATTATAAATGGTCGTGTGATTACAACTTAGATGGTAAAATGTTGTGTAAACATTTGAAATAACGAAACACATATTCAAACTCGTAATTTTTTTCATTCCTCGACACTTTATGTATGTGAGTTTTGTCCCTCACCTCTATTGAAAAGAAAATTAATAATTAAAAGGGATGATCAAACATAATTAATTTGCTTTTTGAGAGAAATTATAATTAATTTGTTAAAAATCACAAATAAATAAATTTAAAAGTGCCTTATATAAAAAGTTACTATTGTCGCATCGCACGGGAAAAACTTGTTTTAAATTAAATTAAAAATGAAACAATTTATATTTTGTATTTGGAAAATGATAAAGTGCACGACACCAACTGTCGTGCAAATTGCACGAATTCATTTCCACTCTATTTTGATCACCCATTCTCTCTCTGTTCTCTTGTATGCCACCCACCAACTGTCATGCTTCCTCTATTATGGTTTTCGTATGATTCTGTTCGACTATGACATTCACTGATTTCGCTAGTTTTTTACACCTTGTCACTAGTGGTTGATATGCTAATAGATAGAGATGGTAGTGGCAGAGAACCATGTGAGAAGGCAGGGGTGTTCGTGGTGAGAGAGAGAGAGAGAAAGTGAGAGTGAGAACTGGTAAAACGACGACGGCAAGAGGCAATGACGGAGACGATGACCATAACCAGAGGAAACAACGAAGACGGCGACAGCGACTATGAGAGACAATCATAATAATCAATTTGGTAACTGAATGTGCAACGAACATGCAATCACAATACAACAGGCTAATAATCAACAATGAAATACAATACAATACAACAATGACAAAGAGTTGTTTAGACTGTGGTGGCGGCAGCAACGGCATAAACCAATCCATAATACTCGGTGGGAGGTTTTAATTCTTCCTTTTGAAGAAGTACAGGGATTCCGATATTGAAGAGTTGCACTACAATATTTATTAAAGAAAACATAAGAAATAAAAAAGGAAGTTATACGCGCGTCACTTTAAAAAGATGTGTCGTGCAATAGTCGTGCATTTGGCTCTCGTGCCATATAACACAACTCTTTATATTTTCAATTGTTTTAAATTTAACGTAATGTTTGGAGAACATACTACTACAAACACGAAAAATTAACACATGAAAAAATAAGAGGATATTTAAAAACAGAAGGACAAATATCAAGGGGAGCAATTTCAAAATAGTGAAAATCTAGACAAAACATATATCCTCACAAAGTTCAGTACAAATTCAAACAGAAAACTAAAAGTCAAAGAAATAAAATAGTTAAAATAGATGAATATCATTCATTTTCAAATTTCAATCGTTATGTTTTTTTTTAAATTAAAGCATATCATGTTTAGGAAAAGCCCTCTTAAGAATGCATTCAACATGATTATTAGTATCTGGCGATTGAATTCTTGACTTCAAATTTCTCTTCATCAGCATTAGGTATTGCAATTCTTCGGCATAAAATTTTAGAATACATTCGGATATAAATCATGGTCAAGGCCAACAACCATTTACTTGCTCATATATTGTTTCAATTATTTTGCCTCAAATTTAGTCTCTAAATGCACCTAGCATTGAGAGTTAAGAAATGAAGAACATAAAAGCTTCAAATAGATAACATCGAAGAAGCTTTGAAAATATCCCCCAATAAGTCATGCAAAAATGCTAAGAATTGGGACACGTTGATCTATTGATTTCTATATAAGAGACAACTTGATATATATGCTACCTAAGGCAAAAGGTATTGAGATAAATATCATCTTTGTTTTCACAAATGGAAAGTGGGATAAAATTTCATAATATTGCAAGTGACACAACATGCAATTGCATACACAGTAAAAGTAAATTCTTAATCTTATATTTCCTAGTTCTTGTTCGTAAATCGTATGTACACTTTAGGGGTGCTGACTAAAGGAGATATTACTTTCCTCCACATCTCAGAGCCACTGCATAATTACTTTACTCCACCTCTCAAATAGTCTTCTTTGTGTCTTCACTAATTTAAATTATGTAGAGATGCAAAACTAAGAAATGTTAATAAATATGCCGAAGTTCACCTTCAAATTTATCTTAGGCACCCAACATTTCCACACCTGCAAAATTATGGCAACATCATTAAATAAAAAAAAAATCCACATACACATGCAGAAAGAAAAAAAAAGAGAGGATGTTCATGAAATAACTTAATCTATATATATATATAAAGGAAACTACCCTTACAGCACACTTTTGGGTTAGACTTTTCTTTCCAAAAATACCCTTAATTTTAAATACATGTAACAAATATGTAACAAATAGATAGGAATAAATTTAAATATTAAAACAAATGTAACAAACACAATATAGATATATGTATATATGTTTTTTTTTCCTTTATCATTTAAAAAGTATAACAAACTAAAGTATATTTATACTTACTTTTTCATTATTCCAATTATACTCTTAAACAACTTTTTCTATAATAAAGGTTATTGTTCGTGTCATTAAAAAAAAAACATTTATATTTTTACTTTTAATCAAAACCAAAATTTCACAAAAAAAAAAAATACCATTCATAATTTTCAAACGTTAGCGCAATAAAAAGTTTCGTGCCCGTCTTTTCGCTAGTGGTTATAAAGTCATCTTTTAAGGTGAGTAAATGTAATGTCTAGGGTTCGAAATTCAGCATTTGCATAAATTATACAATGTCCATTAATAATCGTGATAAGCTCACGAAGACTTTCTTTATAGGAGTTAAACGAGTAATTACCCAACTTCGTCCTTGAATTTTCAAAAATCAGCCAAATTTGTCCCCAAATTTTGCGAAATGTCTATTTCATCCCTGAATTTCACAGACGTCCATCAAAATGGTCCCTCCGTCCAAAAACTTTGTTACTGATGATGATGTGTCCTCTTGCATGTTGTGTTGTCATGTACATGTTTCAACAATGAAGCCACGTGTACAAGGATCAATTTGATGGAAATGGTAAAAATTGCAGTTTTAACTTTTCAATTGTCATTTTTTCTATGTTTCCAATTATACCCCTCTATTAAGGATCGGTTTGATATTTATTGTGATAATTTAAGGACTGATTTGATGGATAGTGTTATAATTTAAGGTCTGATTTGATTGATTTTATTTCATGGAATGAGTACAAGGAGATATTACATGAGAGGACCAGTGATTTCAAATGACAGACATAAACAAACATCAGTGAGGAATCCTACTCCACAAAATCCAATTGCTCCTGGAGTTAGGGGTGTGCAAAATATCTTTTTACAAACCGCTCCAATAAAACTGGTACCCCGATCCAAAAAGTCCAAATTGTTTAATCCAAAAACTGATCCATAACAAATTTAATGGAGCAGATATTAACCAATACCGGTTCAGTCCAAACGGGAAATTGCTTTTTATTGGGAAGCTTAAATCAACGAAAACGTGTGTACACGCAATCCGTCAGTACAAATCTGACTTCACATTAAGGGGGGTGTATTGGATCATGATTCTAAGGGATTTTAAAAGACTTTTTTATCATGAAAAAGTCTTGTGGTATTCAATCAAAACTCTTTTCAATTTAAAAAAAGTCTTGTGTTATTCAATCAAGATT
>Ga0315915_1005367_pt1 | contig 15988 bp, 10 predicted proteins | sample MpolbnodulesMG_FD_207738 | JGI IMG/M metagenome (GOLD analysis project Ga0315915, IMG submission 207738) | Medicago polymorpha root nodule microbial communities from Los Angeles, California, United States - branched nodules | ecosystem: Host-associated > Plants > Roots > Nodule | place: USA... | reverse complement strand
TATGTTTCATGTTGACTTCGTTAATTTCAGTGGTGCTCGTGTTTCCAATTTTCCGGATTCTGATTTCGTTGCCTTTTGTGCTAAGTTCGCAATTTCTAGTCTCGTTCATGATGATTTCACTCTTCTGGTTATGTTCATGTTGATTTCGTTTAGTTCCATGATGCTCATGTTTCTTGATTTGGTTTTAGTTTCTTGTGATTCAAAAAATTTCATCAAGAATGCACTTTTCTTTTTTTCAATTCAAGGAAATCAGCATTGGTGTTTGCTTTGTAGATTAAGATATTTAGTGTTGATAGAAGCATCATTTTTTTTTCGGTATCTCATTATTGATATGGTTGGTGTTGCTAGGGTTTAAAATGCAAACCGGATAGTAGTAGATGCGACATCTCTTTTAGTGTATCAATTGCGTTTCGGTTGGAGTTTATGTACTTTGAATTGAAAGAGTATTATAGTTGTTGGTTATATCAGTGTTGTTAAATACCAGCCATGGCGGCACTGTTGAATAGTGGAATCCAAACAAATCGCAATCGATACACTATTTAATACAAATATCGTGAAATGGCGGATACTATAACACTGTTACGTAGAGGAATTTGAACATACCGCTATTTTCCGCAATCTTCAATTTACAGCACTAGGTTGTATTTCTTGTATAAGCCTCAGGGCTCTAGATAATTGCTAATTTTGGATCTGTCAGTCTAGCATATGCTACTAATGTTCTATTTTCTTTTACCTCGAATTTTGGTTTTGTAACCTTCATTATATGGTTAATTTGATTTCCAGAAACAAAGATATGATGAGATTTTGCCCAAACTGCCATAGTCTGCTGATGTTGGAACCTGCTACGGATGATGATGTCACAAAATTCTACTGTATTACTTGTCCTTATGTTCACCGCATACAGGAAACAATAGAGGAGAATGTTTTGCTGGTCAAGAACCCTCCCACATCTGCAAAAAAATTCACCCCTGGTGGATGGTGCTTTTCACACTCTCTCTCTTGTCCTCATATTATCATATTAACTAATTAATCTCTATATAAGAAATTGTCTATTCTTTTCACTTTTGCAGTAGTGATTTATGCATGAAGGAGCATGAAAGGGCTGATGCACAATATTATGCAAATGAGAGAGAGAGAAGAGTTGAAGAAGAAAAAGATAAGGCTTATTCTGAAGCCTTTTCGCTATTCATGTATATATATATTCTATCTCTTCCTCTCTCTTAAATGTGGTTTCTTTTATTGTTGTGTTTTGATAATTGTTTGATTCTCTTTTATAGGAAAGAGGGTGGAGGTTTTTCAACCTCTGAGGCTATGGTAAGTTAAACTTTATAAATCAATATCATTTGGTTTTATTTAAGCTTGAATTAACATTCTTAATTAAAAAAATTTAGGGACTTGAAGAGGCAAGTATGATGTGGCAGACTATGACTGATGTGGTGAGTCCCTTAGAAAGTTTTGATTGTTTCTCTTTTTTTCTTTATTGTTATATATAATGTAATGTAATTTTAATTTGATTTATGTGATCCCATTGGATTAGCAAAAGAATGCTTGGCTGAATAGGGTTGCTAGTAACAAGGCTAAAGGGAAGGCTCCCGCAAACGAGGTGGTGAACATTTCTGATGATGATGATGAGGATTAAACAGGTATTTCATCTATCACTCTGAATTCAAATTTTATATCAGTAGGTTGATTCAAAATCTGATTCGTTTTCCTGTTTCCAACGTTCATGATTTCAAATTGCTCCCGATCCCTCTGCTTTATTTAAAGATGCATCTGTCCCTCTGCATTAAGTTAATCTTTTTATGCATCATGATTCAATTTAGTTCTTTTCAGTTGTGTATTAATATTATTGACTTATAGTGATATACATAGTGACTTAAAGGCTATATAGTACACCATGGTGAAGTTAACCTTAACGAGCCAGCTCTCATATTGTTCTCAGAGTTGATCTTAGGGATGTTCCTTTATCTGTGACCACACTTTGTCATAAGAGTATTAGCAAATAAACCATCTTTGGAGAACTATAAGTATTAAAAAGTTTAGAACGATTTCCCGCTGTTATCTTATTATTTTAGTAGAAAATAATGATCGAGTAAGAGAGTGCATATTTTAAATTATTCTATGAAAAACTGCGTATTTTAAATTGTTCTATGGAAAATCTAAAGCATCATTACACTTTCCGTCGCTTCTCTAATCTGTTATGTCAACTAAAGTACTATGATACTTCCGCTTAGAGAGAATGGGACTGCTACTGACCATGTTTTGTGTGTTAAAGTACTATGATACTCTGATAATTACGTAGTTCTGGTTTTATATGCTTAGGATGTTATAATGTTTTGAAGTCCCTATTAGTTATCTTGATCTGTCTGTTGCATTTGTTATTTGTTACTACTTTACTTGGATACTTTATGAAGCTAGTTTCAGCATTAGTATTTGGGTCCTGCAATCTTTATAGGAACCTTGTGCTTTGATGAATGTCTATTATAAGTATATTTTGCCGTGATTTGCTTTTGATGGCCTCATTACATTGCCTTGCTTCCACTGATGTCAAGTGAAAGGTACTAAACTGAAGGTGCCACAACAGTTTTTTTATATAAGCAGGTGTCACAAAAGTTATTTCATTGCCAAGAAGTATATTAAGTTTCCAGTCATAATTTCATATATGTTGTGTACATACTGTTGTAAGTTTGTAACCAAACTTGATCTGCAAATTAAAAAAGAAACCGGCGTATAGCAGATTTATAATTCTTAATGGGTTTATGACTTTTAAACTTCAAATGAAATTTCATAAGTTACATCAAGAACTCGTATTGAGAACTCATTCAATGCACATGGAGGAATTTGTGAATTAAATCTACATTTGGTACGATTTACAATCTGTTGTGTTCAGTTTTCTTAATTTAATAAGTGATATAGTTGTCTTAAGTTCTCGTCACTCAAGTTCCATCTTACATTGTGTTTCATTAAATTTTTTTGTATACAATTACTTAACTTTAAAACCTGATCAAATAAAAAGACACATCATTCATATGCATTAAAATTATATGACATTTTTGGTTTTATGCAGGATTTGAGTTCTTGTGGGGTAGAATCAAAGTTTCAGGCTGCTATAGTTCTTACTTTCTTTAAGAAATGGATTGTTAAATACAGATACTGTTATACATAGGAGTTTTCATCTAAAAATGTTCATGAGCCACAAGTGAAGTGGCATACATATATTCACATGGTTATTGTATAATTGTTCTTAATTAGGTGGTTTTCAGAGCTAACTGTTGATCAGACATATATTACAGTGATTTGATAAAAAAATTAAATGTTTTAGACGTAATTGCTTCTCGTAATTACCATTAGATTTGACTATATTGGAGTTAAAATGCTTGTCGTTCTTGTTACAATAGAGTACAATATCATAATCAGGCTTCAAATTCAATATTCAGCTGCATCTTGTGACTTTGTCTCATTTATTTTAAATTAACCAAATCTGTTGAAGCTTTTCATTTATGATTTTTTTCCCATGTTGTCACAACATTGTTGTCTATCTTAAGTCTTAATTGTTGAAGACTCCCTTTAACGATTAGATAAACAATTCCTAGCACATAAGCACTCAAAGTTCACTCAAGGAACCATTCAATCTCACGAATTCAGCAATTTCCTCCACTTGATGTATAAGTAATGCTATCATTTTTAGTCTTTCAATTCCTTGTCTTAATCACTAATCTTCCATTCTTGATATCATTAGTTCTTATTTTTATCGTATCATAATCATTGTCATATAATTGTCTCTAGTTTTTCAATACTGGAATTTGTGCGCTATAACCCAAATAACCTTTTCAACAGATGATGTACAAAATCTTATATAAATTACGTAACATTTTACATCAAAATATTTCTCAAAATTGCAATCAGAATGAGTAAAAAAAAACTTAACCTTGGCTCGCTGACACGAATCCGCAAGCGTACGGTTTTTATCGAGTAGTAAAAATATCGTCCATAGAAAGTTATATATAATTACCGATTTCTTTTTCAACTATGATTAGCCGAAATGATTAAAGTTTAGAAGTTCAACAATTTCTGATATAAATTCAGTTTATAAAAGCGTCTAGGGATTATTGGTTTGTCGTAATAACAAATCGCTAACAATCCAAGCCTATGTTTTCATCTTATATAAGGTTTGTTCTCTAAAGAAAAGTTTATCGAATGTCTTTCATGTTTCCTTTTGGAATCCACAAATGTTTTTCAATGACAACCAAACATATTCTCATGGTTGATTTCTATTGAAATCCTTTAAGAATAAAACTTTATGGTCTCAAGGTTTACCAAACATTACAAAACTATTCTCATGTTTTGCATACATTGTCTAATCTCATTTGTTCTAATATCAATCTTCATCTTCCGATCCATCGATTCATATTTGAATTATGGTTTTAAAAGCGACGAGATTAGATTAAAAAACAAATTAAAATAAGACAAAGTTCTAGACTTGGCTTAAAAAGGATTTAGTCATTAGACTCATCCAACAATCCCAAGACATAGAAAGTATACTCACTCATGTTCATTGTAGACAAATAACAATAATTAAAAGGCATGGAACAAAATGCATAAAAGTAAAATGACTGAATTATAAAGTGCAAAATTGTAAAGAAGCAAGGACATAAAGAACAAGAAAGTAAAAGTGCAGAAAATAATAACAAGAGCTTAGAACAAGATGACAACTTTGATTGCAAGAATATATCAAGTTCACAATGACCCAAGATGCTTTACAAGTCTCATATGAGTCCTATTTATAGCCTAAAACCATAGACCAATCATTAACCACGATTTACAAGGCTTTTATGCACAAATTCCAAGAGTTTTTAATGATAAAAACTGACTGCTGATGTGTGAAATCCTCAAGTGCACGGTTTTATCAAAGTAGTAAAAATATCGTTCCACAATGAGTTATTGTAATTATTGATTTTCTTTTCAATTGTTATTAGCTGAAAAGTTTAAGGTTTAGAAGTTTAGCAAATTTGGTGTTTATAAAATAATAAAAAATGCCTCGGGATTATTGGTTCATCATAATGACAAATCACTAACAATCCAAACATATATCTAAATCTTATGTTTAATCCGTTTCTAAAGATAAGTTTCTATAATGTATTTTATGTTTCCTCTCATGGTTGATTGCTATTGGAATCCATTAAGAACAAAACTTTTTAGGTCTCAAGGCTTATTAGACTATTCTCATGTTTCGTAAACCTTGTCTAGTCTCACTTGTTCCAATACTAACCTTCTTCTTTCGATTCTTCAATTAGTATTTCAAATATGAATTAAGAACGGTGATATTAGATTAGAAATTAGATTTACATAAAATTATGATTCTAGGCTTGGTTTGATAGGGATTTGGTCATTAGACTCATCCAACAATCCCAAGACAAAGAAATCTACTCATTCATGTTCATCATAGACAAAGAGATTAGAGAGATGGAGTAGAAAGACATGAAAGTAAACGGCTGAAAGTAAAAGTGCAGAATTGTAAAGAACAAGAAAATAAAGAACTTTGATTCAAAGAAATAATTGTCACGAAGAATTCCCAAGATTCCAAAGATGAATAACAAGTCTGATGGCTCCCCTATTTATAGCCCAAGGAACAACCTAAACCCTAGAAAAGACATTAGAATATGTTACAAGGCAACCCATGGGCTTTTAGGTTAAAAATATAACTAAAACAATCAGCTGGAACAGCGCATGGTCGTGCCTGCAAGGCGCACGAATGTGCTTGCTTGAACGCACAAAAGCAGCAAAGGGAACATCGGTATCGCGCACGGCCGTGCGTAGCTTAGCATGGACCGTGCGTAGCTCTCGACATTGCGCAGCATGGTTGGATTAAAAGGGGTGCACGGTCAGTGCAATTTCAGTCACGACCGTGCGTGATAGAAAGGCAAGAGATCTTCATATTTTTCTCCTTAATCAGCCTTGAATCATGCTAGAATCCTTTCTTTCTTTAACCATGCTTCTAAATCCCTTCTTTTGTTTTAAGAATTGATTTCACCATATTTGATCCTGATTAAAAAGACAAACAATTTGAAGTCCCAAAGTTCTAAAAAGTAATTGAAAACACATAAAATTCTAATAAACTAAACACTTAAAAACCTATAATTATTGACTTATCAAACTCCCCCGTACTTGAATCTTTGCTTGCCCTCAAGCAAAAGGCATAAACATTAGCAGCAATAACAACATTAACAATAACGTAAATTAGAAACTTTTTCTTCCTCCAAAGCTTTGTTTTCAGCGTACACTAATCACAACCTCAAGTGTTTCTCATGAACCTATTCAACCCAACAACAAGTTTCAAGTGAGTGTGTGTGTGTAGTCTACCTTTTTCTTGCGCGTGTGTAAGAGATATTATGAGGAAACATGTTCTAACCTCAACACTAAACCAACCGAGAAAAGTTCTTTCTTCATTTCATATAAGAGAAGTCAGAATCATTTTGATCTTTTGACAATTATAAGAAAGAAGGAATTACAGAAGCTGTATGAGTTTTTAGGTTAACCAATTCTTCCATGGGAGGCCAGTGAGGGCAACTCCTACCAACCCAAGTCAATGATGTCCCCTTATATGTATTTTTGCTTCCGACCCTCTTGATAATCAACCAGTTTTAGACACTTGATCATTTTTTGTCTTGGTGACCAACTAGTTTTGGGCACTTGGTCACCTTGATTTGATCCTTTTTGTTTCCCCCACACTAACTTATACTACTTTTACTCTTAAAACTTTTTAGGGTTAATTTACCAATGAAGTTAGAACGTGCTCCTTAAAACACCTACCTACACAATTACTGAAAGACTGCAACTTTATGCTTTTCTCAAAGAGAGAATTTTTTTTCACATTGAAACTGATGTGGGTATAGCAAGAACACTCAAAACATAAGATTTTGTTTTCATGTACATAATCATCCTTAAACAACCTTTTGTAAGAAACTTATTATTTTTTTTATATGTATCACATAAACTGACAAAAACAAGCTGCTTACAACTACCTTTCGCATCAAACAAAAACAAAAATTTTAAAATGCACGAGAGTTCAAAACACTACGACACTTAAAAGAAAGAAAAACTAAAGTAACTCCCTCCCATACTTAATACAAGCATTGTCCTTAATGATTAAAAGATAAAACAAGGTAAAGGAGGGAGAGAGCTCACAATTTCGTGTGGACCCGGTGGAGGATCCTAGAGGCTAAAGTGTTGCATCATTCTCAAGAGCATGCGATTGTTTTCCTCATGCATGTGATTTCCTCTTTGGACATCACCACGCAGCCCTGAGATTTCAGCATCATGCCTTTGTTGTTCGGTGCTCATCCTCTGAATTTCGGTTTGCATCCATGCCCACCAGTCATTATCAAACTGCCCACTAGCTTCTTGATCTTGCTGCACTGGATCATTCAAGTTTTCACCGTCCACCTCTTCTTCATCACCATGGTCTTGGTGTACCTGTGGGTTAGCAACAACATACAACAAATTTTCTACCACCCTTGTGTCTGTTCTTTCCAGATTAGGCAGAATTATCAAAGTTTGAGTCATGTTGACTCTCAACTCATAAGTACCCTCACAGGGCTAACCATAAGGCCTAACAAAGAACATTAGGATGAGGGTCTCTAAGTCAAGTCTATTATCTCCCTCAATCCTATTAATCCCCCGCTCGATACCTACTCCAAACCTCCCAGCTATATAGGTGATGATCCCACCCACCACTATCTCACCTTTATCACCTGATTTCTTTTTAGCAATAACATAAAGGTTATTAAGCAAGTAGTAGCAGGTGTTCACAGGGCGTTCATTCAGCATAGCCCACAACATAAAACGCTCATCAATCCTCATAGGTCCCACTTCCTTCCTACCTAAAATTGTGCATGCCATAACCCTTTGAATGTATCTAAGCACGAGGTTATGGATAACACTAGCCTTGTTGCAACGGGCGTTATAACGATCTAACCCGGTGATCCTAGTCCAAAATGCAACAGGGTAATAATCAGTCGGCTTTAAATTTTGATTCCAAGAGTCATGAATGAACCCCGCATTCGCGAAGCCCATTGTTTCACAAAATTTTTCAAGAGACATCTCGTAATCATTATTTAAGAGCCGGAAAGAGACTCTATGATCAGGGTTATCCAATTTTAACCTATCCTTAGTGAAAGCGAGGGAGCTCAAGAGCTCATAGGTGAAATTTTCATACCCCCTTATAGGTCGCAGGATCGTTGTCCAACCTAGGGTATCTAGCAACCTAATAACATTATCCCTAATTTCCAACTTAATCATTGTATCACCATCAGGGTACCTACTAGCAGATACAGGCTTAGAGATAAGAATGTTATACCTTTTTCGTTGATCAGCATTCTTGAACTGAATGCCATGGAACCGGACCGCGACTTTTTTCTTCCCTACACCGTCGGGTGAGCCTGCAATCTCCTTTCCCTTCCTTTTTTGAGCCGTTTTTATGTTTGACCAAGTTTGACTGTGGAGGGTTTGAGTGAAGGTTAGGTTTTTGTGAAATTTTTTGTGGTAAGGGTTGTTTTGATGATGGGTTTTGTGTAAGAGTGGGGAATTTGAGTGTTTTGTTGAGGGTTGGTGAAGATTTGTGGGGTTTTAGGTTAGGGTTTGGGGGAATTCGAAATTTTTGATTTGTAGATTGGGGTGGGCGATTGTTGTTTTTGATGGTTGGATTGAGTTTAGAATGATGTTTAGTGTTAATTTGGGTTAAAAATTGAGTGATTTGGTTGAGTTTTGGTTGAGTTATGGAGGATTGAAGGTTAGGGTAATGGAGGTTTGAAGAGAGAGAAGTAGAAGGAAGTGAGATGTTTGCGTGTTGTTGTGACTGAGGAAGAAGAGGTTGGGACCGGTTTTGGGACATGAAATGCTGTGCATGGTCGTGCCTGCATGCGCATGGACCGAGCGGAAGGTTCGACAATTGGGTGTTTTTCTTGGGCAAGGTCACGCGCACGGCCGTGCGCTCCTAGGCACAGACCGTGTGCAGCTTTATGGTCAAAAAGGCCATGTAGATTTTTCTTTCTCCTCATTTTTGGATAATCCACCTACAAAATAAATTAAAACAACACAAAACAAAACAAAACAAAAGCATTTAAACCCGTGAGTTGCCTCCCACGAAGTGCTCGTTTAATGTCATTAGCTTGACAGTCAGAAATACCTTCAAAAAGGATCAAAGAGATCATAATGTTCAAATGACGCTAGGAAGCGTTCTTTCACACAATGATCATCAATCATACAGCTGATGGGGTAAATCCGCAAGTGCATTGTTTACCGATGTAGTAATTAAGAGTATCGTTCCGACAGGGAGTTATGAATTTAATTCACTCTTAAACAATGATTAGATTGAAAGTTTAAAAGTTTAAAAGTCGTATTTTTGTTTCAAAAGAATATATAATAATAAAAGCACCTTGGGATTATTGGTTCGTCATGGTGACAAATCCTTCACAAACCAAACCCTAAACCTAGAACCTTATGTTGTACCTATTTTCTAAAGACAAGTTTCTCCTTAGCCTATCACATCTTCTTTCGGTCTCAATGAGTGTGCTTCGTTAGCAACCACGCCTATTTTCATGGTTGATTGCTATTGAAATCCTTGAAGCTGGAAACTTTATTGTCTCAAGGTTTCCTAGACTATTTTCATGTTTCACAATCCTTGTCTAATTTCACTTGTTCCAATATCAAAACTTCATCTTTCGATCTTTCGCTTGATATTTGTGATTATGAATTAACAACTATTAAACTCCGCCTTTTCGGTCCATCGAATAATATTTGTTAATTCATTATAAAAATAGTGAAATAGATTAGAAAATAGATTTACACAAAATTCGGGTTCGAGGCTTGGTTTGATAAGGATTAGGTCATTAGACTTATCAAACAATCCCAAGACAAAGAAGTCTACTCACTGATGTTCATCGTAGACATAGAGAGGAAGAAGAAGAATAACATAAAAGTAAATAACAAGAAAATAAAGATGAACTTGTATTCAAAGAAATCATTGTCACTTATTATTTCCAAGAACAAAAGATGATTGGATATGTTTTCTAGCTGCTCTATTTATAGTCTACAACTACTTAAGCCCCAAGAAATACATCAATAGAATGTTCCACAAGAAACAATGGGCTTTAGGTCAGAAGTAAACTAAACATGCAGCTTGTCTGAGAAGCAAAAGCAGCAAAAGGAGTGTTGTGGTGGTGGCACGGCCGTGCCATTGGAGGCACGGGCCGTGCAAGCCTTCTGGTGGATATTTTTGCACCAAATCTTCGTATTTTTGTCCCGAATCAGCTCCAAATCTCCTTTCTTTTGATCCAAGACTCAATCTTTCAAATATTTGTTCCTGAAATTAAATAACATGTAATTGAAGTAAAATAGTTCTAAAAAGGAAATAAAAACACATAAAATCTAAATAAAACAGACTCAAATAATCTATTAAAAACACTAATTAATGACTCATCAACAACATGAATAAAATATAGTGGGACCCTTCATCAATTTGGCAATTTCAAACTATACTTTCTCATCACCTACATGAAAAGCTAACTTGCCATTCTTAACATCAATAACAGCACCCACATTAGCGAGGAATGGCCTTCCTAGAAGGATTGGAATTTGGGAATCCTCCTCGATATCCTCTACCACAAAATCCGTCGGGATATAAATTTTTCCCACCTAGATGGGGATATCCTCAAGAATTCCGGTAGGATAGATAATGGAGTGATCGACCAACTGCAAGGTCATCCTAGTAGGTTTCAACTCACCTATACCAAACATCTTAAAGAGGGATAAAGGCAACAAACTAACACTGGCCCCTAGATCAGACATGGCTTTCTCAATGATTTCATTTCCAATCACACAAGGGATAAAAAAACTACCAAGATCTTTGAGCTTTGGAGGCAATTTCTTTTGTATGACAACACTACATTCTCTTGTTAAAGTTATTGTCTCATCATCCTCTATTTTTATTTTCTTTGATAAAATATCTTTTAAATTTTTTGCATAGAGAGGCATCTGAGACAAAGCTTCAGTAAGAGGAAAATTAATGTATATTTTTTTCAGTATGTCAACAAACTTTTTAAGTTGCGCATCCAGGTTAGGTTTCAACAAGCCTTTGTGGAAATAGAATTTTTGGCTTATATAGTGGTGGAACAATTGGCTTTTCAATTTCTCCTACGGCTTTTTCACTTTGTGGCTTTTCACTCTCTTTCTCACCCTCATTTGTCTTAGGTTTCACAACGGGGTCCTCTAGTTGCCTATCATTCCTAAGTGTAATAGCATTTATTTTGCCTTTAGGATTGGTTTCAGTTTGGCCCGGAAAGACTCCGGAGGTTTGAGAGGAAGTAGCTACTTGAGAGATTTGAATCTCTAGCATTTTGTTGTGAGTAGCGATGGAATCTAATTTTGATGTAAGCTTAATGTGAGAGTCATTTAAAAATCTATTTTGTTGTGAGTAGCAATGAAATCTACTTTCGATGGATTCTGGTTTTGCTTGGATTGACCCATTACAAAATTTTCTAGCAAAATTTCCAAGTTGGATTTTTGAGGACCTCTTTGGTTGTTTGCATAACCGGGTGGTGTTGCTTGTTGTGCAAAAGGTTTTTAAGGGGTTTTATTATAATTTTTTTTGATTGTTTCTCATTTCTTGATTGAAATTCTAGCACACTTGTTTTAAGATGTTCAATGCGATGTTCTAACACCAGAAACACAGAAAACAGATGTTCCGTTCAATGTTCCAACATCATGATAACAAACAAAAATTATGCAAGAAAATAAATGACAAGAAAGTAAAAAGGCACATACAGTTTGTTGACCCAGTTCGGTGACAAACATACCTACTCTAGGGGCTGCCAAATCAGGAAGGAAATCCCCTAGTGTAGTCCTTATTCTAAAGTTCTCAGCAAACTCCTCGTTTACAACTTAAGACCTAGGACCTATCTGTCTAGATTTCAACCTATGAACTTCTAGATCTGAGATCTCATCTCACTATCCTACAATCAATCACAACCCTTGTGATTATCAGATTTAAACACAAAATGATGAAGTTACCTTCAAACACAAACTACAACCTTGCTTCAAATCTTTGGTGTAGCACACGAGTTACAACTCAATAAACAGTCCTTAACATGTATCAAGGTGATACAAGAAAGGCTCACAAATAACAAACAATCCTAGACTTGCATCAAAACAATACAAGAGAAGAACACACACAGAACACGACTTAAAACCCTAAAAATTATTTTTTTAGAAATGACGGCTTGAATGAATAATTAGGCCTTGAAGTCTTCCTTATATACTAAAGTATTATGGGTTTAATAACCTTTAATGGGCTTCAGAACAATGTAGATCGTTACGCTGATCTACGTAACAAGAATCAGTAACAAAATATTGTTACTCCTTTAGGAATAAAACTACAACTGATTCTGAACAGATATGCGCGTTGCTTGGTCAGCAAAGATATGAGGACGTGGATTTCTTAATAAGATAAAGTGCGCGTACATCAAGGCATAAAACAAGGCGCACTGAACCGTGCCAAGATGTTGGAACATCATATCCAATATAATGCCTAAAACATGTTGGAACATAGTATCCAACATCAACACATGGATATTTGTTTTAGCATCAATGCAACCAATGCAAATACCCAACAATCTCCCCCTTTGGCAAATTTTTGGCTAAAACAAATTGAGGCCACTTATATAAAGCAGAGGGATACATATAATCCATTTGTTCAAACAACATGAACACAAACACATGAAGAAACGACCATCACATAATGTCTAAAGAAATACCTTTGATAAACTTCTTCAAATCATCATAAACACACAACCATGACGAAGAAAAACTACCTTTCAAAGATTACTTCAAGAGAAAAACATCCAAAGAGAAGTAGCAGAAAAACAGTATCATTAAGGAGCTTCAGAGATGTGCACAAAATCAAAGGGATACCTCACAAAGTCTTCAATCACAACTTTAACCAAACAGACATGAAGCAAAATAAAACATACTCTTAACAGAATCTTCAGTAGGTAGTTAAGAGAGAAAAACAGGTATTACTTAGATCTGAGACATGCAGCAGCGGATTAGAAAATAGCAATGTCTCAAGAAAATAAAACAAGCAAAGGAAAAATAAATTCCTATGCAACAATCATCAGATCAGGGAAAAAATAAATTCCCACACATGTTTTGATGTTCCGACATCATGTACCACATCAGACAGGAACACCTAACTTCACATCAGCAAAGGAAAAAAATAAATTTCCCATACCTACAGATAATCTGACATGTAGACGTTTAAAACATCCTACTCCACATCCTGTCAAACAACTTGAACATTTTCAAGCACACACCATAGTATCACTCCCCCTCAATATAACAACCTATGAGTGACTACTAACAAGAATATTTCACTACTCCCCCTGAACAAATGCATATTTTATTTTATTTTGTTTATTGTGTTTTGCTGCCTTTTTCTGGAAAAAAATGGTAATACAAAAAACCCAAAAAAAAAACTTGTTCTCTTTTCCTTTTAAAAATCAATTTCAAAAGTCTGCATTTACTTATTTTACTAAAATCACTCATAAATCATATGTAGACTGAACATACATGAGCCCGTTGAACACGGTAACCCTATGCTCCCTCCCAACTTTGAGTTCCCTGTCTATGAGGCTATGGTGGAGGAGGATGAAGAGATTCCTGATGAGATTAGATGGATACTAGAACAAGAAAGAAAAGTTATCCAGCCTCATCAGGAAGAGATAGAAATTATCAATCTGGGTATCGATGAAGATAAGAAAGAGATCAAGATCGGGACTTTGTTAGATCTGACTTCAAAGAAAAGAGTAATTGAGCTTCTCAGAGAGTATTATGACATCTTTGCATGGTCATATAAAGATATGCCAGGATTAGACCCTGAAGTGGTAGAGCACCAACTGCCTCTGAAGCCCGACTGTCCTCCGGTTAAGCAAAAGTTAAGAAGGTCTCGTCCTGATATGGCCCTCAAGATCAAAGAAGAAGTGCGAAAGCAAATTGATGCAGGTTTCCTAGTCACATTTGAATATCCTCAGTGGTTCGCCAACATAGTACCTGTTCTGAAGAAAGATGGTAAGGTCCGAATGTGTGTTGACTACCGAGATTTGAACAAAGCTAGTCCAAAGGATGACTTCCCTCTACCTCACATTGATGTATTGGTTGATAGTACTGCTAAATGCAATGTTTTCTCCTTCATGGATGGTTTCTCTGATTATAATCAGATTAAAATGGATCCCGAAGACAGAGAAAAGACATCTTTTATCACGCCTCGGGGTGCTTTCTTCTACTTAGTGATGCCTTTTGGATTGATAAATGCTGGTGCCACCTACCCGACAGGCATGGCCAAGATATTCCATGATATGATACACAAAGAGATTGAAGTCTATGTAGATGATATGATTGTCAAGTCAGGCACTGAAGAAGAACATGTTGAGTATTTATTGAAGATGTTTCAACGACTGAGAAAGTATAAACTTCGTCTGAATCCAAATAAATGTACCTTTGGTGTTAGATCCGGGAAGCTCTTGGGCTTTATTGTCAGTCAGAAGGGTATTGAAGTAGATCCCGACAAAGTCAGAGCCATCAGAGAAATGCCTGCTCCAAAGACTGAGAAACAAGTTAGAGGTTTTCTTGGAAGACTGAATTACATCTCCAAATTTATCTCTCACATGACTGCTACATGTGGGCCAATTTTCAAATTGCTTTGCAAAGATCAAGGGATTGTGTGGACGGATGATTGCCAGAAAGCCTTTGACAGTATCAAAGAGTTGTGTGCAAGTTCTATGTATGAGATAGAGTTCAATGTTGAAAGCTTCTCTTGTTAATCAAAATTTTACTCGCTATGCAGAGGTTCAAGTTGTAGGCGACACCTTTGTTTACTAACAAATCTTATGGAGCCGTCTTTGACATTATTTCTGAAACCATTTTTTTAAATTCAAGTGGAGGATTGTTGGAACATATGTGGAAATTGAGTTAAAAGACTAAACACAAATTCCCATGTTGGGTAGAACTAGTGTTGTGTGAATTGAAAAAAGTGGAAGTTCCACATCAGATTGAACACGCACATTAGTAGTGTTTATATAGTGGGGGTGTACCTCTAATAGGGGTACATAATTAAGTGAACGAAGTAGGCACTAGAGAAAAAATATATATTGATATATATTTTATTATTTGGAAATGATAAATTAAATAATTAATTTAATCATTATTAGAAAGTGTTTTTCTTAGTCCCCAAGTTTTGCTAAAATATTTTGAAACGCAATCTAGAATATTTTGGAATACAATCTGAAATATTTTGGTAGGCAATTTAATATATTTTAGTGCATGATCTGAAATATATTTTGATAGTCAATAATATATTTCTGTACTCAATAATATATTCATGTATTGAATAATATATTTTTGAATTCAATATGATATATTTTGATACTCAATTTGAGATATTTTTGTACTGGATCTAATATGAGAATTACTTGCTCCCAAAGTTTCTCACTTATTAGTTGTGAACTTTCTCTATAAATAGAGAGCTCACACAGTGCATTCCACACACCGAAATTCACAGTTGATGCTTCCTGTGTTTTTCCTCTCTTCTCCCTCCTTCGACTTGTGTTGACAAGTACTTCTCCTTTTTCTACTCCTTTCTGTCCCTTCGGAATTTAGAGTGTTCATAAGACCATAGTCCTTATTCGGTTTATTATCCTTTCGAAAATAAGAATGGTCTTAAGAGCATAGTCCCTTCGTTAATTCATTCTCTTCGGAATAAATAATATTTTAAGATCATAGTCCCTTTTCGGTATAATAAGAATGATCTTAAAACATATATATTCTTCTTCAATTCATGGAGAAGTTAGATGTTAGAATGGTCGTAGCACCATATTTGAGTGGTTGAAATACCATATTGATATTTGGAGAAGTGAGATGTTAGAATGGTGGTAACACC
>Ga0315915_1005364_pt1 | contig 15990 bp, 10 predicted proteins | sample MpolbnodulesMG_FD_207738 | JGI IMG/M metagenome (GOLD analysis project Ga0315915, IMG submission 207738) | Medicago polymorpha root nodule microbial communities from Los Angeles, California, United States - branched nodules | ecosystem: Host-associated > Plants > Roots > Nodule | place: USA... | reverse complement strand
AATTAAATAAAGATTCAATAGAGGAGACGATACCTGTTGGAGCCTTGAAGAAAGAAAGTACGTAAACAGGTAGAGATGACAGGACAACTTTCAATAAAATCAGACGGCCGCCAAAAGAGAGATGTTTCGAACTCCAACCCGACAGTCGAGATTTAATACGGTTCAGCAAAGGTTCCCAAAAGGACAAACGACGAGGATTACCACCAATAGGCATGCCCAGATACACAAAAGGAATAGACCCCACCTTGCAATTCAAAACCATAGCCGCTTCAGACAACCAAGAAGATGCGACGTTCACCCCAACCAAACAGCTCTTTGAAAAATTAACCTTCAAGCCGGACAAGGATTGAAATAGGATAAGAATAGCTCGCATAGCCCGAATATTAGCCCAAGATTTGTCACCTAAAATTAGGGTATCATCTGCAAATTGGAGGTGGGACACAGTCGTCAAAGCATTATTACCCACCTGAAAGCCCGCAAAAAGGTTGTTTCGCGTCAGAGACTCCATCAAAACATTTAAACCCTCTGCCACCAAAAGAAACAAGAAAGGCGATAAAGGATCGCCTTGCCTCAGTCCCCTCCCTAAAGGAAACTCATCCGTAGGTGACCCATTCACCAAAACTGAGGCTGTAGCTGTACCAACACACTCACGAATCCATTTACGCCAGAGAGTCGGGAAACCCATTTTGAACATCACTTCATCAAGATAGCCCCAATCAACTGTGTCATACGCCTTTTCGAAGTCGACCTTAAAAAGAACCAAGTCCTTCTGAAACATACGCGCTTCGTCAATAATCTCATTAGCCACCAGAATTCCGTCAAGAATTTGGCGACCTTTAATGAAGGCCGACTGCGAATCGGATATAACGAGCCCAATTACCGATCGGAGTCTATTGGCAAGAACCTTGGCCAAAATTTTATACATGCTTCCCACCAATGAGATAGGGCGAAAATCATTCAAATGATGGGGGTTGTCTACCTTAGGGATAAGAGCAATGAAAGTACTGTTAATGCCTTTAGCCAAGCGACCATTCCTATGAAATTCCATCAAAAAACGCATAACATCACCCTTCAGCATATCCCAAAAATCCTTGATGAACCCGAAGGTAATCCCGTCCGGGCCGGGACATTTAAAACTATCAACGTCCCACACAGCCACCCTGACTTCCTCCTCGGTAAAAGGATTCACCAGACACGCCCCATCATGAAACGACAAGGTACGAAAAGCTAAAGCTTCCATGCTAGGACGATGAGTCTGAGCCAATTGAAAATGCGCCCGAAAATGAGCAAACACCGCGTTACGAACGTTCTCTACTCCCTCAACCAAAGTCCCATTCGCAAGCATGAACGGGATAGCGTTCCTACTCCTTTTACCAGACATAACACTATGAAAAAACTTAGAGTTTGCATCCCCTTCTTTTAACCATCGAACTCTCGATTGTTGCCAGCATATGCTCGAATTTGCTCTGGAGAGAGAGAGAGAACAAATCCTCCGACAACCCATGAAGCTCTTGGACTTCTTCGTCCGATAACACAGTCGATTCCCCTTTCAAGTCAAGAGAAACAATATTGTCCTTCGGAGACAAGATTCGTGCCAGAAGATTCTTTGAGTGGCGTTGATGCCAATCTCTAAGAGCCACTTTCATTAACTTCAGCTTTTCTTTCAAGACAAAACTATCCCAACCACTTATCTGAAACGACCGCCAAGTATCACGCACGAAAGAGTTATAGCCAGGAAAGTCCGCCTAGCACTTTAACATCCGCACTGGTTTAGGCCCCCAATTTTCGGTGTCAATAGATAGAACTAAGGGGCAGTGATCGGACAACCCTCTAGACACAGCCAGTTGAAAACAATTAGGCCAGGTCAAGCTCCAATTTTCCGATAACAAGAAACGATCAATACGGCTCATTGACCTACCATCTCCCCGATACCACGTGAAAGAGCGCCCCCGGAGCGGGAGGTCCACCAAGAAATTGTTGACAATGAAGTTGTTGAAGCTGACGATGCCTGCCTGGGGGAGAACACTACTAACGCTTCTTCTTTCCTCCTCGCAACGGATAGCATTGAAGTCACCACACACACAAACATTGTGGCCCGCCAAAGAGTCAATTCTTGAAGATAAAACATTCCAGAGAACTTGTTGACGAGAAGTATCACAAGGGGCGTATACATTAAAAACAACAAATTGATCACCAGACTTTAAAAAATGACCTGTTACTGCAAGCACATGATCCAACGACACTGTCGACCACACCTCCACCTCCTTTAAGTCCCAAAGCGTAGCGATACCTCCCGAGGCCCCCACCAACGGTTGGTAAGAATAGTCGACGTCGTCGTCACCCCAAATGGATTTACAGACAGAGGCCTCGAACACTGGTAACTTAGTTTCTTGGATACAAAGAATAAAAGGTTTTTTCTCCCTCACCAAAGAGCTCACCTCCCGCCTTTTCCCTGTGCCTCCCAACCCCCGAATATTCCAAGATAAAAGCTTCATCGCTAGAAACACACACCAAAGCCGCCCCCTCCTCACCACCCTCTCTAACACGCGGACTACACACCACCGCCACCACCCTCTCTATTTTTCCTTCCCACTCCTGACAAAACATCAAACATGTTATGTTTATCACCGCTAAAATTGAGACCAACAATCCTCCCTATCTCGCAAACATCCTCTGACAACACCTTGTCGTTACCATGAAGCACCAACCAATTGGTCCAATCGTTATTAACCGAAGACTGTGAGGTAGCATTAGAAGAAGTCACTTTCGAGGTTACCTCAGCTTTAGATACACCCGATCCCGCCTGACGATGTTTCGTAGTCCTTCGCAAAGCACGGAGAACCTCTCTTCTATCTTTATCGGACAGTCTAGCTATACGCTTCAAATTGAGAGCACAATGGCGGAGATAGCCGCCTCCCTTCTTCTTCGTAACTCTCGGCACACTTGACGATTTAGCAGCCACCCTATACTTTGGTTTTGAGGCTGCTCCCATGCTGACACTCTTATGACTCTTAACCCATTCCAGACTCCAAGGACCCGAAGCAGTTCTACCAGGAGGGCACGAAGAAGCTCTCTTAGTCACTTTCTTGGCATCAAGTAAAACCTTTCGGCACTGGCGATTATCCTTGCCCGCACTTGCAATAACCTGCGCTGGCTGTGAACTTGTTCCCGACGCCGAGAAAGGCACCTCCGGATTTAGTGAAGCCACAGGGGTAGGTGAAACAGAAGGATCCTTCTCGCAATAAAGTTTGATTGATTAAGTATTGATATAAATTTGATAAAATATTTGATTGATTAAAGAAACATAATATAAAGTTTATTTAATACAATTGAAATTAAACAACATAAGCAGTCAAAGATGTGTTTTCATTGAATGACTATGTAGTTTCAACGTAATTGAATCGATTGAATGATTATAATTATCATGGTTTTGTTTTGAATAACCGAACCTCATTGTTATTTGAAGAATGCTAGCCAGTATCCTAGGAGCATTGACTAGTGCAGTGATTAAATAAATATGTGCAAAATGCCCCATAAACTTAAAAAATTATATTTTTTTTCCTTACCAAAAATCATACATTCAGTTCTTCAAGTAGTATATTGTACCTATTGTCATCAAAATTCTATTCACAAGAGCATGAATGAATATATGCCAAAGAAATAATGGTTTTGTCATGTGCAGCCTTTTCATTCATATTTCATATATATCAACAAGGAGCAAGATAATTTTTTTACAAAGAAGGTAACACTAAAAACCAAACATTAAAAAGATATCAAGCTGTTGAAATAAACCAAGACAAGAATGCCATAGCAGCAGAAAATTGATATCTATCACATAACTTTGCAGGACAATGGGATCTACCGGCTTCATGCAGAAGATCTGTGACACAGTCTATTTAACATGTTGCAGCTAATAGATATGGCGTTTCCTGCATTATAAAAATTATATCATCAATTAAGTTGAAAATTCACAAATCTAAGCCTTGTTTCTTCTTCCTTATGCAGATATTAACCTATGAATTTTCTTTATGGACACACAATTATCAAAGACTTGAGTACTCTTATGACTGCATACTCTAACATAATTACCAACTTGTGTAAAAAAAGTCTTCTATATATATATATATATATATATATATATATATAAAACACATGAGACTAACATACCTTCCATAAAGATTTATATGACCAACAGCTGCATAAACATACATTCTATAAATATTTATATGATCAATAATTGTTAATTGTTTACCTTTAATATCTTTTAAGTCAAGGATAAGAAGAAAAAAAAATTTCAAGTTTAGGGGGCATTTTGCACATAAGTGCAAAATTTCATGGTGATATTTGATCATAACCGTAAACAGTCAGATGTCACTAACAGAAAAATTTGACGGAGGGGTAAATTGATTAATGTTATGCAATTTTAGGGGGTAATTGAAGTTTTGTTAATTTTAGGGGGGTAATTGACAAAACTTACAATTTCATGGGGAAATTGCCTATTTACTCACTAAAATAAGTAAGTTTTTATATAAAAAAAAAATAGTGTAATTATTAGTCGGTCAAAAGTAAATACTTATATTTCCAAGACGAAATTTCTATTTATGGTCCTTAACCAATATAACTAGGACATTGGTTAACACGACCCTTGTTATTTCATGGTTCAAATATTTGTCTATTGTTTTTTCAGGAATTACCGACAAATATTCGTCCCATATTTTTTTCTTATATTTATCAAAGACAAATATTTGTCTCATACTTTTTCATATTTATTGGCAACAAATTTGTGTCACTTTTTTATATTAATCAATGACAAATTTTTATCACGTGTTTGTTTTTTCTATCAATAACAAACATGTATATGTACTTTTTTATTTTTTTATATTTAAAAATGAAAAATATTTGTCCCATGTTTTTATAATCAATGACAAATATTTTTCTCTTACTTTTTATGTATCATTGATAAATATAGTCCCATATTTTTTTCTTTATTTGTATCAGTGACAAACATTTTTCCCATATTTTTATGTATCATTGACAAACATTTGTCCCTTAGTTTTTTATAATTAGTTGGTTCTTAAATCGGATACTAAGTTTTCAAAAAAATATTTGTTATGTATTTTATTTTGATGAACCAAACAAAACCTAAAGATGTATAATTTTGTAAATTCGCGTTGAAATGTTCGAATTGGTTAACGAGAGATTCTGATAAAATAATCATTTCTGAATTGTACGTTTCAACATATTCTGAAGCTTCTAAACTGAGTTGTAAGTTATAGAGAAAAAATTGAACTAAAATTTTAGAGTGCGAAAATTATAGTTAGCAAATACTAATTTTAACTAACTCTTTGTCACAAACATTCATCACATGTACTATTTTTTATAATAGTACATGCGATTTGATTTAAAAATAGAAAAATTAATTTTATGTATTTGATTTGTAACAAACAATTGTCAAGTGTGTGAATTGTTTGATCCAACAACATTCTTAAACGAGATTCATTTGAAAAAATAAAGTAGAAACAATAAAGTGACAAAACAAAAGTTAAAGAAGAAGAAGAAGTTTGTAAATGATAATTTGTTATTTGTTAGAATTAATTCAAAGTTGAAAGATGTTTAATTTTGTAATCAAGCGTTGAAATATTCAAATTGATTAATGAGATATTCAGTTAAAAAAATGCTATGCTTAAACAACTTCTTAAGTGACTTGTAATCTAAAGAGAAAAAAATGGAATAAAATTTAAAGGTGAAAAATAATTATTAGCGTTGAAAAATAATTTCTATTTTTAATTATTGATAACCCTTTTTTTTTATAATAATTATTGTTAAACTTAACTGTTTTTTTTTTCTTACTGAAACGTATAGTAGAAACTTGAACAAACACGATAGATGGTCCTCAGAAAAAAAAAAACAGATTGAGCGTGTATGAAGTGTGAAAGATTTGATGATATTAGAGTTAGAGACACAAAAGTTTGTTACCGTCGACGGCATCGAATCTCAACTTCGAGAAGATATAACTATTGTGTCGAGTGTAAAAGTTAGTTAGATCAAGAAATTTACGCAATTAAGTGATCAAATGTTTATGTTACATACCCAATCCCACATCTCATGCTTTTGGTAGCAAAATTTAATGTCAATGTGATTAATAATATTCTCCTTATCCGATGTGCATATCCTGGTATGTGATGCATGAAAGTGATTCGTCAATATGTTTTCTATGTCTCTTATGTTTAAAATACTGCAGTTTTCTATGTCTCACTCAGTAGTTGACACATGAGACAAACACAATAATCATTGAGTCAAACAATTACATATGACTTATTTTGGTTTTGAGGTATAAGACAACCAACCTTTTATTATTTAAACTAAATTATACCAAAGGTCAATTAAGTTATTTAATTATAACATTCTAGTTCTTTAAATTTTTTTCGTATCACTTACGTCCTTTAATTATTTAATTGTAATAAATTAATCAAATGATTTTTCATAACACTTAAATCCTTTTAAGTTATCTCTAGTGTAATATAACATACATATTATATATGTATACAATCTATAGTTCAACTATATTTTTTGTAATGTGTAGTAAAGTAATTCTCTTTACTAAAGTGTGAATTGGTAGAACATAATAGTTGTCAATAAATTTAATAATACAATCGATTATTATATTTTTTAATATCTTATTCTTGTAAATATAATTATGATTATTAATTTAATTTAATATTTTAAACCCCCTAAGTCAGGGTCTTGACAACATCACTTGATATATGACAATGACAATGTCAGTCAAACACTTTATTTTAACAATCTAGGGTGTGCACAACCTATAAACAATTGTTTGTTAGGATATAATTCATATACGGAACAAGCGTTGTTTCATAACTAACCAATAATATTATTTATATATTCAAAAAAACTAAGAACAATTATAACATACTAATTGTAATTTATTATCAAAACGTAGTATACATGATGAATATTTGTGACAAAATCATTAGTTAAAATTAGTGTTTTTTAAGTATCTTCAATATAAAAATAAAAATAATTATAAAACACTAACTATAACTTTGTCACCCCTAAATAAAAATAAGGGTGGTTTAACTTATGCCCTTAGGGCACATGTTAAGAAACCTAAAAAAAAAAACATTCTCTGAAATTTTGTGCATATAAATGATTAAAAAGTTAAATATTAAATGCAATGCACACATTTCAATAAAAAATTTCTATATTTGAATCATTAACTAACTTGTGCTTTGAGGGTATAAGTTAACATTTTCCTAAAAATAATTATTGTTGTGTAGAGTGTAAAAATAAGGTAGTTTCATGATATTTATGTTGCATACTTACTCTTATCTTATGCATTTTAATAGCAAAATTTAATGTTAGTTAAACACTTATTTCTAAAAATTTAGGTTTCTACACACCCTCGTATGTGGCGAATAATAAAGTCAGTTAAACACTCATAAAGCGTTTAACTAACATTGTCACATACCACATACGAGGGTTTGCACGATCTATATTGTTTAAATGACATTAAATTTTGCTACCAGAACGCATAAGATGTGATATTGAGTATACATGATAAACATTTAATCACTTATTTGAATAATTCAAACTTACTTATTTTTACACTCAATACAACAATAATATCTTATTCTATTCAGAGACTCAATGTCGTTGACGGTAACAAACTTTTAAATCTTCATCTCAAACATTATGAAATCATTCACACTTCACGTACACTTAATCTATTTCTTTTTGTGTGTTTCAATAAAATAGAGGAACAATTAAGTTTAAAAAATGGTCTAACAATAATTAAAAATAGATCCCCTCAAAAAAAAAATCTACTGTTCACTATAAACTCTAGAAAACAAACTACTACTAAAATTAAAATTGTAACCACCACCCTAACATTTTGACACAAGTGTTTTTTTTTCTTCTATTTTTTTTAATAACCAATCGTTGTTGTAATAAAAAGAACAAACTGTACACATTTCATTCATTTTAAAAAAGTCATAAATCCAGAGGCTTTAGACAATGTTTCGATAGATGATAGTCCAAGTTATATCCATCTCTTTTAGATTAAAAAAAAAGTTATTAATTATCATTTGCAAACTTTTTTTTATGTCATTTCATTATATTTATGTTATATTTTGTAAATGCATCTCACTAAATAGTGTTGTTGGAACATACAATTCACACACGAGATAATTGTTTGTCATCAATCAATTAAGTAAAATTTTTAAAAAAATTTACATCTTCTAAATAAAATAAATAAATTTTACACATTTCAATCTAACAAGTGGCAAACTATCATTTTCAAACTTCGTCTTCTTTAATTTTTATTACATCTTCTAAATAAAAAATTTGATAACTATAACATACCAATTATATCTTCTTGTATATTTTTTAATATTCTCAAAATAAAAATGAGAAAAATATAATATTTTTACTATAAGTGTGATTTACTATACACACTGACTATATATTTTTACACACTTCAATTTGTTATCATATATTGTTTTCATGTAAATAAATCTCTAAAGAAGTCGTTGTATACAATAAATATATGGGACAATTGTTTGTTTGCACTAATCAATTACTTAAATTTAGCTCTTTCAAAAAAAATAAATTGAAATTTAGCATTTATTTTACATCTTCTAAATAAAAAGTATAATACAATTATTTTATTTTATTTTCAAAATCATATATGGAACAAATGTTTGTGACTGAAGAATTAATTAAAATTTGTATTCTTTTAATATCGTCGGTTTAAAAATGAGATTTTATTTTTAGAAATATATCAATCTTGCAGTATTTGGCACATATGGTTCATATGTGGAACAAGTGTTTTTTTTTCTCGTAACTAATCAATTAGTATTGTTACAAAAAAATAGTTAAAATTAGTGTTTTCTTAAGTATCCTCAGAATAAAAATGAAAGTAATTATAACTTTTTAACCCTTAGGTTTTATTCCAATTTTTTCTTCCTTCTATAAATTACAAGTCACTTAAGAAGCTTAAAGATATTTTTTTACAAAAATAAACGATATTCATTCAGTCAAATAGAGTACATCGTTATAATACATATTCAAACTCGCTAAAAACAAAAAGGATGAATATGTGAACAAACTCATGCTAATACCATAAAACGGTAGAGTAAATATGCCTACAAATATGACTACTCATGCTATATTTAAGTCATCAAAATACTCAAGTTTCCGGATTCGCATAAGCAAATACCGCATTTGATCAAAGCTAATCTTTCAATCCGAATCAAATAAACACCACACTAAAATGAGAAATAAAAAATACCGCATAAAGACAGCAGATCAAAATAAGCAAAATCATGCTAGACGACTAAATCACAAAAATAAATGAAAGAAAAACTAAAAATATGTGAAAATCACTTATTTAACTAAGAGAAAGAAAATCAATTCAGATGGATGACCCTAAATCACCCATCTCCGATGGATCTAGAAGAAGAAAAGTTGTGATAGCTAAGGTTTGGGAAAGGGAAAAGAGGGAGAGAAAGAGAGACGAAACTTAAAAAGATTTTGAAGCTTACGATTACTGATTTTTATAAATTTATATGAGATGCATAAAAGAAAAAGGTATTGATATGAGAAAGTCGATACGATAAATTTTTAAAACTCATGACTATTTTCAAAATATCAACATTAATTTAGTTTTTTTTAAAAGAATTAATGTAGTATTTTTATTAAATATTTTGTTATTTTATATACAAAACATCATTATATATTTCCACCACATCCGTTGTTGATTTCTTGTGCCTATATATATGTAGGAATATTCCTTCAAAAAAATATATGTAGGCAAATTTATATGTAACGATGTAAGAAAGTTGATAATATAAAATTTTAAAAATTCATTACTATTTTCAAAATATCAATATTAATGTAGTTTTTTTTTATATAATTAATATAGTGTTTCTATTAAATATTTTTTTGTTTTATATGCAAAACACTATTAAATATTTGCACATCACTTGTTACAGATTTTATGTGCTTATATCTGCAATAGTAAGTTTTTATGTATCGTAATGAGAGAGTTCTGAAAACTCATGATTATTTTCAAGATATTAACATCAATGTAGTGTTTCTATTAAATATTTTATTTTTTTATATGCAAATCATCGTTATATAATTCAATCGCGCCCATTGCGGATTTTATGTGTTTATATCCACGAATGCAAATTTTTATGTACCGATATGAGATAATCAATATGATAAAAATTTGAAAATTCATAACTATTTTAAAAATATAAACATTAGTATAGTGTTTCTATTAAATTTTTGTTTTTCATTTTTACAAGAAAAAACTTATTGCATTTCATTCATAATAATAATAGAGATACAAGATGGGATCCGAATATGAATATGGAAACTAGCATGATGCGAAGCCGCCCTAGCAAAACTATGAGCGACTTCGTTGGCTGGTCTCCGAATAAACCTAACATCAGAGGTTGCTAAATCAGAAGCTAACATGCGTCTACAGTCATTGGTCATTGCACTATAATTTGAGATGCCACTTTTACTACCATAAAGACTATCCATCACAGTTTTGGAATCAAGCTCAAAATCCACAATACCCAACTGTAGATCACGCACCCAATACATTGCTGATATAAACCTAAAGCCTCACCCAAATCCACATCAAGGAGCGGAGTCATCCATTCGGTTTTAGCTGGCACAAAATGACATTCATCATCTCGAATACACATACCAATGCCGACTCGATTCTGAGCATGAGAAAAGGAAGCATCTACATTACATTTGAACCTGCCGGGACTTGGTTTAAGCCACTTCATATCACTTTGAGTAATGGAATGTCGAGGGGTAAGATGACGAATAGTTTGGGCATTCTTCCAGCTAGTAAGAAGGGAACCTGCATCGTCACATATAGCTTGAGTTGTTTCAGTGGCATTGTTCCAAACCTTATTATTTCCATGCTTCCAGATACTCCAGAGGGTCACACCGAAAACTTGCTTTTGCTGCTGATCCAGATGTTGTAAGATAGCAAACACATTAGTCTGGAAGCTTGCATCAGGATCAAATACAGTCATCAAAGGGCTCCATAATCCAATGCGATGCCAACAAGTCACACTTTTGCTACACATAAAAAACAAATGAGTACTATCTTCACCAAATTCTTCACACACCGCACACTGATCAGTACATTGAACACTTTTTTTATTGCAATTGGATTCTCGTAGGCAAACAATTACGACAAGCTCTTCACAAGAAATTATTTACCTTCAGTGGCAATTTTAAGCTCCAAATACAATTCCAATTATCCGGCACACGATGTTGTGAAATTGCCACATCATGATTCAATTAATCCTGATTTTTTTAAAAAATATTTATTATTTTTATGGAATCTATGCTGGCACTTTTTCTACAAAACGCTATATAAATTTAGTATCATAGGAAGCGCTTTTTTAGAAAAGCGCTAGCTAAAGCCTCCGTGTTTTGATTTATAGCGCTTTCATGTTAAAAGCGCTATTTAAGGAACGCTATATTTTCTCAATTTTGTAGTAGTGTACGCACTTTTAACTGTATAAACACCGTCCTTCTCAAGCTTCCAAGTAGGCACATCTTGAGTTACCGAAGGGAACAATGGAGTATTCAAGATACTTATGGATGTATTATAGTAAAAAAAATTCATTAATTAGCTCCATATTCCATTGCTTCTGAGGTGTAGCCAACAAGTCTGAAACAATGATATGTGGCCACTCCATACTCCAGGGACTCTAATCACTCGTTTACTCGAAGCTAAATACTTTCCTCAATGTGATTATTTTGGAGTTAATATAGGCCATAATCCTAGCTATGTATGGCGTAGTATTTGAAGTGTGAAAGATGTGATTCGCCGTGGTTTTCACTGGAGTACTATAGGTACGGGAGAATGTATACTAGTATGGGATCATCCCACTCATCAATATTTTGTTATTTTAAATACAAAACACCGTTAAATATTTACACCGCACTGGTTGTAGATTTGACATGTTTATATTGCGGAAACAAATTTTTATGTACAAATACGAGAATTTCGATATGATAAAATATTGAAAACTTGTCACTATTTTCAAAATATCAACATTAATGTAGTGTTTTTATTAAATATTTTTATTTTATATGCAAAACATTACTAAATATTTGCACCACACTCGTTGCAGATTTTAAGCGTTTATATTTGCGGAAGCAACTTTTTATGTATTGATATTAAAAAGTTGATATTATAAAAATTTATATCATGACTATTTTGAAAATATCAATATTAATGTAGTATTTCTATGAAATATTTTTTTATTTAATATGTAAACAACTGTTAAATATTTGCGCTACGCTCTTTGTTGTTTTTAAGTGCTTAGAGCATCCACATTGGTAGGGTCTTTACCATTTAAGACCAGGTATCTAATAGGTACCCCCATTGGGGGAAAAAATTGGGGGTCTCTTAAGATCCAGGGTCTCACTTAAGACCCCCAATCTTAAGTGGACCTCACACCACTTTTCAATAAAATAATCATTATTTGAGTTGCTTTTGTTCCTGGTGGGACCCATTAGAGGGTCTCCATTGTGGATGCTCTTACATATGCAAAAGAAGTTTTGTGTGTACCGATATAAGAAAGTCAATATGATAAAATTTTAAAAACTCATTATTATTTTTATTCCCTAAAAAAAAAACAACAAAATTTATTAAAACCAAATAATTAATCAAGAAGAACAAAGACTAGCAAGACAAAAACAAGTAAAGGGCATCATATATAAGTGAAAGAAGATTGCTTTTTTTGACATTCATTGTATCTTAGTAACATAAGTAAATGACTAAAAAACTCAGCGGCAGTTAACTGCCGGCGTGTTTTTTAGTTATAAGCCAGCGGTAGTTAACTACCGCTGAAGGTATTTTAGTCTTTTACTTGTGTTTTTAGGAAGTATTGAAAGTCAGTAAAGCAATTGTCTAAGTGAAACGCCCAACGTGAGCTCCTACACCTCATACATTAAAGCACCAATAAAAACATTGTTCAACCGATGTCAACCCTAACAATTTAACTTGCAAATCCCTTCGGAACCAAAACCCTAGAGTTTAAAAATGCCAAAATGTCATCCTTTCCCTTCAGCTCATACACCATATTCTGCCATGCCTTGGGCGCCAAATGCCCATTTCTTAAAGAACAACACTAGAGAATAGAGCACACCTTTAATAGACATAGGCATCATCATCCTTGCTGCATTTAATCAATCACTTGGCTCAACCACTTCTCTTTTTATATTTAATTGAGTAGCATATTCATAAACCATATCACATCAACATAATCATCTCCTTACTGCTAGAGCTAAAAGTAGCACGATTAGAGAATTTTACCATGTATGCCATGTAAGACCGAGAAGTTGTTGGTGTGTTAGTATCAATGAAAGGTATGGTTAGCATATGTACGCTGCATGTTTATGGTTTTTTCTAGCACTTGCATTTGTTTTTGAATAAGATGTTAGCTTGCTTCCACTCTTTTGAATAAGCTCAGTGTTGAACCCTGCGCTTAAATTTTATTTATGCAAATTTATGATAGAGTTTATGTTTGTTCCATTATATTTGTTTCAAATAATCATCTTATTTGTGCATTTTTCATCTCCTATTAACAATTCAAGGTAATGTTGGTCCAGAGAATGATAGAGTTGTTATAAGGGACTTGATTAACTTGAGAACCTTTCACATGGATTATGACATATTTTGTGTGAGTTGTTATATTATTAATCTTTTTTTTTAATATATGATATGTGATACTATTTGTTATATGAATCATATTTCTATTTTTTGTTGTATCTTTTATAGGAACCAGATTTCAGTTAAAATGCTTAGTAAGTTGCTATAATGGATACTCCATTTGATGTATAAGACCCTGAGTTAAACTCTTAACCATTTAATCATTGTACAATGCCACTCTTTCCATTAAAATGCAGATGTATTTATTTACAAACTAACTCATTAGTTCAACGCTTTGTCCAAATTAACAGTTCTCCATTTTTCTCCTAAATTATGTACCACCTTAGTTGATGATGAACCAATGTTTGTAAAGCGAAAGGGAAAGCTGCATGTTGCTTTGCAAGAGTGTTTGGTTTACTAGTTGCTCCATTTGTGATGTTGTGTGATCCAAACCAGAATGAGATCGAGGTAGCCGTTGAAAAGAAGAACGGGAAAGTCTATTTTACTGATGGTTGGTCATTTTTAAATTTTTTTTATGGGATTTTGGTTGGTCATTTCAATCCTCCACAAAGAATGTTATTGCAGAACCACAGTGCTAATGAGTATAGAAACTCATTCATTCGATATGGTTCTAATGCCCTTTTTCTTCCCACTAGCTTCTGTCACACAATTGTTAAGGAGTTAACAGTTGCTGACGTTACTTCTATATTGGTGAGTCGTATCTTAGTTTTTTGAATTTTTATTGTGGTAAAATAGTTGTATTGATCTTTAATTTAAGATGTTTTTTGTATATGATAAAAAACTGAACTAGCTTGGTTTCTGTCAATATGCATTTCTTGCTGAGAGATCTGAGTTAACTGTAATTTATTACCTTGGATATACCTGTAAATTGTTATGGATTTCTGTCAAGATGAAGATTTGTTATGCGTTTTTTCTGGTGAGTGGCAAGCACTGTGAAACGCGTGTACGTTGATGGAAGGAACAAAGGTCAAATTTGATGTCACAAGAGCAGCTAACAAGAGGGTTGTGTATCTTTGTGCATCTCCAATGTTGGTTCTGAGAACAAAAATGCCTCCTTCTGCAAGTACAGGTGAAAATGGTCCATATTATCGAATCGTGCTGTATTTCTGGAAGAATTAGTAATGTTAATTATGTTGCTTCATATGCTTTCTTGAATGTACTCTTTTTGATTCAAGCAGTATATCTATTTTGAATTGAAGAATTGTTCTGGCCTCCTATGGTGAAATAGAATTATACATGTTATGGCCTCCCATGGATATGCTTTACTGTGGTAATTTGGTAACATGGTCTGAAAAAAGGCTAATGACATATTCAAGTACATATCTTAATTGGAATTATAAGAAGTAAATCCATTAATTGAAGTCTTATACCACAAGTTGGTTAAGATTATGACATTTTCCTTACAGTTTTATTTTGGCAACAGATAGTAAAGAATGACTAATAAAAGATTTGTGAATTGCCTGATGAATGCTTCCACCTACAGTTAGCAGAATTTTTTAAGAATTCAGTTATATATCCTACTTGCAATTACAGTAAGAATTTTTTCTGCAAGTTAACTGAGATCAACGCATGATATGTACTACCAATACTCATGTATATATACATCACTGAACTTGTGTGATCACAAATGTCCATGAAGACTTTTTACATTTGAAGTTATATCATATTAAGCTATGTCAGTGAACTTATATTCTACTTACACTCTTTTTTTTTATGTAGTTAGCAGAATTTTGTAATACTTAACCACATAACCATCTTTGATCACAAATGTCCTTGTGATGATGTATATACTAATCTGTTTAAATTTTATCAATCTGTGATATCATGCGCGGTTAACATTTGAAGCTGAGATTAAGCATACTAATCTGTCCCTTATAATTTGTTGTCCCCCAAGAAACTGTGATTATTTTGTCCCTTATAATCAACAATGTTCTGAATCTGATCTTTCCCATCTTTATCTTTACACGCTTACAAGGCCTCACCTTAATTTAGAGCAGCAAATGCTAGCTTCTTTTATGACTAATGTGATCATTAAGTTTCTTCCTGCTGTCTATAATGCCTATCTACCCTATCATGTATTGCCATATTACTTGAACAAAACGTTGTAGTCATGGTCATGATAGCAGTATGTACGCATTTGATTCTACACATATCTTCACTGCTCAAGATAATTCAGTGCATAGGGCGTTGAACTTATCCATGGTGATCATAATCCTCTTATACGTGATTTAATGTGCAGTCCTAATCTTCTT
>Ga0315915_1005363_pt1 | contig 15991 bp, 12 predicted proteins | sample MpolbnodulesMG_FD_207738 | JGI IMG/M metagenome (GOLD analysis project Ga0315915, IMG submission 207738) | Medicago polymorpha root nodule microbial communities from Los Angeles, California, United States - branched nodules | ecosystem: Host-associated > Plants > Roots > Nodule | place: USA... | reverse complement strand
CTTGGGTAGTGCCGCGAAACGTCTTAAAGAAAGCGACCTGGTCGTGACTCACCCCGGTAATTCTTTTGGTAGTACTGATTTTTGAAAACCCGAAAACAACAGCTATAACTTGGACCGTATACTTTCACTTAGTCATCCACCTAGGTTTACTTGTAGTAATATGGGAGACACAACTATCCAGTTAGTGTATCCGCAAGCTACTACCTGAGAGTCAACAAAATACATCCAAAAGATGGCCGAAAATTCAAGGCACAAAAGAAGCTACATCTTAGCCCAGTCAAAATATACAATTTAGCCCTGGATGACCAAGTACTAAGGAAAACTCTGACACATATTAGCACCCACACCCTAACTACTTCCACCAGAATCTTCACTCATAGTCATATGCGATATAACCTCATCGTCGCCATTACTTCCATCCTCTGAGGGATCTCCTGAAGATGCGGAAACAAACTCCAGAATCTCAGAGTCTGAACTCACTAGATATACCCACAAAAATGAAGACCTCAATGGTAGTAGAATCTCCTCTAAGCTTAATTTTACCCCTCCAAAACTTTCATGACAACATCAACAAAATTTTCTCCATACACTCTAGTCGATGGCAGCACAATAGGCACCTTATGGCCCTCTTCCATCACATCATCCAACATTGGCACTCTAGGTATTCTGACAGTCCTCCTATCTCTTGTTCACCATGAGGTAAGAGATATCCTCCAACACATGGAGTCACTACTCCAACAGTCGCAACCTATGAAATATATGTTTCATGTCCATATGTTGCAGAAAGTTGTAATTGAGAATTGTGTTTGCTATTGGACATTGCATTGAATATTGTCCTCTGGATTTATTTCTGTTTGATGAACCAGCTGTTGTATGTTTCATGGAAACCAAGATCATATTGCAATCAAAAAAAGAAAACAATATCATGATTCAATTCAATTGATGTGATCATAATATATTGACTATTTGATTTGAAATTTGGAAATAAGATACTTGCACTTTCAAACTATTTAGATTTCATGATTGGCATCAATTTGCACCTTATCCACTTGTCCTTGTTAATTAAGTTTAAAGGATTTTATTTTCATAAGAATATGGGAAAAATTCATATGAAAATGATTGCCTTGATATTTTGTTTAGCATTATTTTTTTTTTGCTAGATACCAAAATTCATATGAAAATGATTGCCTGTGTATGAAAGTTCATATCGCAATCAATTGATGTGATCATTATTTTCATGAATGTGTCTTTAAATCAAATAATTGCCTAGATATTTTGTTTAGCATTATTACTTTTTTGGCTTAGAATTTTATCTTGGCAATGCATTTTGTGAAACGATGATATGCTTGTGGATAGGTTAACTTCAACTTCTGAGGACATTCTTTATTGGAATATTCTTTTCCTGAGAGTAGATTTTGCCAATAAATTAAAGAACTCTTGTTTTTATTAAAGTTTCTCTCCTTAAACAATTCCATATGCATAGATGATGGATACTAGAACAGAATAATGAGAAGTAAACATGATGGTGTAAACTCAGAAGTAGAAAAGACTAGATCAGGAAAATGAGGCTAAGTAGCTAGAGTAGTTACAAAATAAGCAAGGGTGTTAAAGATGGTTAAGAACGGGGATTAAATAAGAAATGATATTTGTACAACTAATTGATCTCATAATTTTTTCTTTCATACTTACCGTTGTGTTTTTACTTACTTTTTCTATTGCTTTAATTTTCGTGTTAATATTTATCTCTTTTGTTAATCTTTAATTGTCCAATAAATTGTCATACATATAGTTGTTCAAATAGCAAAATCATTAAATAATAATAGGAGAGGGAGTAGGAGGGGCTAAGATTCAAATCTGCAAGTTTTGGGAAACTGAGAGGTGGCTCGTTGTTAAAGGTGGGACACATGGGAGGAAAAATCTCTCATTTTTCTTTTCTTCGTTTAAACAAGTTTTTCATCACCAATTGACACTTTCCATGTTTGAAATTGTTTTGTCCTCGTGCCTAGCGCGCACACACGTGACACTAGGGTATTCTCCTTCATTAAATCAAGTTTTATAATCTAAACTCTCGTTGCAAATTTCACAAAGATTAAGAAAAAGTAAAAGTGTAATTAATATGATCATTTTGAGTGAGGATATTATTAAATTGTCCTCGTTTGTAGTGTATTTAAATTTAACTTTTTCATATTTCAAGGTAAATTGATAGTATTAATTAGGATTATGTTTGGAAAAAATAATAAATGCATCTAGAAAATTGAAAGAGAGATTATATTTAGGGACAAGTTTTTTTCTCAATGGATGCTTAGAATTAGGGACCGATGGAGTAACTTCTTTGTTTTCGAAAGAGGGTTGTTAAAATAAAAAATTATAATTAAATAGCATTTGCGATCCTTTTAAGTTAGATTCATATAACAAATTAATCATTTAAGTTTTTTTCCTTACCAATTAGTTATTTTAATCATAAATATTCTGCATCATTATTCTATTTTCATTAAACTCAGTAAAAAAGTGTTTATGTGGATATTTATACTACTCGTTTAAGAAAAATATGAATTTTAGCTAAGTTGTTATTCAAACTACTTGTTATTCATACGAGTTGTTGTTTAAAGTAGTTGTTATTCAAAGAAATTGTTAGTTAAACTAGTTGTTATTCAAGGTGACATTATTCAAACTAGTAATTAGTCAAATATCACTATATATACTCTTATTATTAACCAGTTTAGCAATCTTCTCTTGCTTTTTCATCAATACAATGGATCCAAATAATTCATATGACCTCAATAGACTCTTTTGAAAATTGATAGAATATTAATTTATGGACAATACTAATGGAGAGTTGTTGATGTCAATGCTCGAGAGGGAACAACAACCTAGAAGTACAACATGGCCCAAACGAAGAAGAACAATGATAAATCGAAGTCATGAAGAAGGACATAGTCGATTATTCATTGACTAATCTAAAAAAATAGTATACACATATGCTAAATTCCAACAAAGATTTTAAATGCACATGCACGTGTTCCTTCGAATTGTAACCACCCTTGATAATCATGATGAATACTTTCAAATGAGGGCACCCGATAAAATGGGTCTTTCACCATTCCGTAAATGCATTGTTGATATTTGTATGTTGGCATAAGGATCTCCTACTGACATTCTAGACAAATATGTTCAAATTGGTGAAAGCACTACAGTTCAGTGCTTAGAGAGATTTGTAAAGGGCGTAAACAGGGTGTTTGGAGCCGAGTTTATAAGAAGGTATAATGAAAACGATGTTGATCACCTATTACAAATAGGCGAGGCACATGACTTTCCAAGTATGCTAGGTTCCATTGATGTATGCATTGAGAATGGGAAATTTTTCTAATTGCATGGAAAGGCCAGTTTTGTCGAGGTGATCATGGTAAACTCACGACCATGCTTGAAACAGTGGCATTTGGCATGATTTTGTTTGCATTATAAGTTAATACAATGGCATTAACGCGTTAAACCAATCCAACATGTTTAACAATACTTTGGAAGGACAAGCTCCCACAATGTAATATAAAATTAGGGGAACTTCATATGATATACAATATGGAGTACTATCTAACATATGATATATATCTCGAATACATTTGTCAAGATCATTCCATGACGCGAGGAGAAAAGAGACAACTACTTGCCCATCATCAAGAATCAGGAAGAATGGACGTGGAATGGGTGTTTGGAGTGCTTCAATCTCGATTTGTATGTGGCCCAACTTCACCTCATATATTAATATTTTGTTCGTATTTAATTTTATTGCAACTTAAAATATTAATTTAATTATTTTTAATTAATATTAATATGAATAAAAATAAAAAAAAATAACTTAAATTGTAATTGTATGTTGCCCAATATATGTTAATCCAAACACCCAATATATGTAACTCAACTATGATAATATTATGAGAAATGATATTTGAACAACCATTTTTTGACAACTTTTGTGACAATTTTATCTCTCATTCTCACATTATCTTTTTATTTTCTCTCTCCATTACTTTAATTTTTGTGTCAATACCTCATTTTCTTTGTAAAATTTGGTTGTCATATAAATGGATGTTCAAAGAACACAACTTTAATATTATATTATATGGTCCTAACTTGATTTAATGGTAAAAAAAAACTTTTTCATGGTGGAAAATTATTCACCTTTCCCATGTGAAAACCCATTGTTTAAAAATAAAATTTTTGCGTGAAGTACACCGTTGGATTGGTGTTGCTCTAAGATCAAAGTTGTACTTGTGTTGTACTAGGTTTTCAATCTCGTCAGTATTTTCCCCCTAACCTTGTCTCAAATCTCAATTTTTTTTGTGGCTTCATCAAGAACAGCCACAAACTAAACACAAAAATGTTATCTTTCAATGTTTTTCCAACATCATCATCTTCTTCTGTCACTTTCACAAAACCAAATCACCATTTTTCCATCAATGCATCACCAAATCTTCTCAACAGGTTTCACCATGAAACCCATCTCAAAAGCTCCAAACTTTCCTTCAAACCCATATCTCAGATCCATCATTCAACCACAAAGTTATCATCTTTCAACAGATTTCTCACACACCCTTTTGAGTTTTCACCAAAACCCAGAAACCAAATTTTGAAAGCTGTATCTGATGAAGGTGAAATTTCACAACCCATTAGTCCCAAACCCAAGAATCTCAAAAAACTTGCTCTCGTTTTTGGGTTTTGGTACTTTCAAAACATTGTTTTCAACATTTACAACAAGAAAGTTTTGAACATTTTTGCTTTTCCATGGCTTCTTGCTTCTTTTCAGCTCTTTGTTGGTTCCATTTGGATGCTTGTTCTTTGGTCTTTAAAGCTTCAACCTTGTCCAAAAATCTCAAAACCTTTCATTTTTGCACTACTTGGACCTGCTTTGTTTCACACAATAGGTCACATTTCAGCTTGTGTTTCATTCTCTAAGGTTGCTGTGTCTTTCACACATGTTATAAAATCAGCAGAACCTGTTTTTTCTGTTATATTTTCTTCTGTTCTTGGTGATAGGTATCCAATTCAGGTTTGGCTTTCAATTTTACCAATTGTGCTTGGTTGTTCTTTAGCTGCTGTTACTGAGGTATCTTTCAATGTTGGAGGATTGTGGTGTGCCCTTATTAGCAATGTTGGTTTTGTGTTGAGGAACATTTATTCGAAAAAAAGTTTACAGAATTTCAAAGAAGTTGATGGTTTGAACTTATATGGTTGGATTACTATACTTTCATTTATGTATCTTTTTCCGGTAGCGATTTTTGTAGAAGGTTCTCAATGGATTCCAGGGTATTATAAGGCGCTTGAAGCTATTGGAACGCCTTCGACTTTTTATATTTGGGTTTTGGTTTCTGGTCTGTTTTATCATCTTTATAATCAATCATCTTATCAAGCATTGGATGAAATTAGTCCATTAACTTTCTCTGTTGGAAATACAATGAAGAGAGTGGTAGTGATTGTGTCTTCGATTTTGGTGTTCCGGAATCCAGTTAGGCCTCTTAATGGTCTTGGATCTGCCATTGCTATTCTTGGGACTTTTCTGTATTCACAAGCTACAGCTGCAAAGAAAGCAAAGAAAATTGAAGGGGAAAAGAGTAGTTAGAGAAATAGAAAGGGGGTAAGAAGAGAGGAAATTTTAGAAGATGATTACTGTTTGATTATTTTAGTAGTACTTTTAGTCATGTTAGATTTAGACATTCAAGAAGATATTCCATTCTTGTTTCTTTTGAACTATTGTTGTGATTTTTCTATTGATGTTTCAAAGCAGTTATTTTAATTTGGTTTATTTTCATGCAAATAATTGCTTTGCTTGATTTATGTTAAGCCCTGTTTGGATAAACAACCTAATTTATCGATTTTAGCATAAATGCTTATCATATTATTTTCATATAAGCTATAAGCTGTTTTCATAAGCTATCCTAGAGAGCTTATGAAAATAAGTTGAGAACTGCTTATGGACATATGATAAGTTTTGTTAAACAGTCTCGCAAGTGCTTATGTTGATAGATAAAAGAAAATTGACTGCAGTATTTTGATTAACCTCATTGTTCCTCAATGCTTCGGTAGGCTAGTAGGAGATTCACTTGTTAGTTGAACTTCTAGTGACTGAATCTTATGCTCTATCTCATCCAAGTTTTCCACTTTCATTTTGTTCATCTTATTCTTGCATCTTGCTACTGTAATTACAATTGATATTCTTATACTATCATTTAATTGTTTAAGATTTGTTATTTCCTACTACAAATTGTGAAACCCAATTTTGCACTGGGTGACTGCATATCATAGTTTTTTTTTACTGAGAATATTCTCCAAATGCTTTCAAAGTATCTGGATTTCTTTTTATTGTAGTATTTTTTATTAAGAAGTTTATCATAGTATTATTAATTATCCATCAAATGGATTTTTAGCGCAACAGTTGGATTGTTTGTGTGTAATTAGATGGTCACAGTTTCAAGTAGTGAAATCTGCCTCTTGCAAATATAAGATAAAAAGCTATCTCATCATCAAGGGCTTTAAGGAACCAAGCTGTTTTTGTTAATCAGAAGTGAATTGAGTTGGTATATGGATTTCATAATTGACATTCTGAAAGCTTCTTGTTGAACAAAAGAGTTCATGTGCTAGTAAAGTTCCACTTTTATTATGTGCTTCTCAGTCATACTGTTGTAAAATTTACAACTTGCTTTTGAGTTTGAATGGATGTGCCTTGAGAACCACTTCAGCAAATCTTCACTCAGAACCTCTCATCTTTGTCTGTGGCCCCAACTCAACCTCTACACAGATGAACATAATATCTCACTCACCCTTTCTCTCTCCACAACTCAACAATTCAATTCATATAGCTCAAAAGAAAAATCAAAATTTGAGGAAACAACCATGTCATTATCTATGTTTACCACCACTAGTGGTCACTACTTTGGACTTTCATTGCCAACCAGAACCATCCAAATATAGAAAAGGTATGCTAGGATTGAGACTTTGTGCTTATTCAAGCAACTATTAACCATCAATATGCATGCAAAGGACTGTTGTTTTCATTTTAAAGGAAATACAAAGTCTACACTGTAGAACTCACTGCCAGACAAGCTACAAAAGAACTCAATGATTTTTTATATTGTCCTATGGTTTTGGAGGATATTGACCCAATGCTTCCTTTCTCCATTGCTCAGTATAGTTAATAGTTAATGCAACTACTTTCTTCATCGTTTTCATAACACTTCGCCTACAAGCAACTCTGCGGTTGAACCATACCCGATGTGGTTCCTGCAACGTGGTTGCATAAAGCTTTGGGGGCTTGGTTTTTGTAAGAGAGGTTCACATCTTCTAGCTTTATCCTTCTGCAAGGTTGCTTTGAACTGCATTCAAATCTCACAGCAACCTTTGTTTCTGATGTTCCTTGAATATCTTTGTATAAAACATCACTAATCGTGATTCCAGATGCCTGTTAAAGAAAATACCAAAAAACAAAGCTTGGGATAACAAACAATTATTCACCTTCAAATGTTCAGTCTCACATTCTTGTCAAGAAGTGTGATCGGCAAATGTGAGGTGCAGGTAGTAAGTCCCTTCCCTTGTTATTATATTAGGTCCAAATGACCCTTAGGTGTGTTTGATATGCAAAATCGTAAGTACTTTACAGAACAGTACAAGACAGAACATCATAGCACAAATAGAACAGTACAAGATAAATTTTTATGGTATTGAATAATTTTTGGTCTTATACGATTTTTGGTGGACAAAATGTTATTTTGGTATTTTAGACAACTTGTATGTGGGACAAAAAGTTGTGTTGTGGTTCGGTGAGAGACAAGAATTTTTGTTTTTATCTTGTACTCTGCCTCCAGTTTGTCATGTCCCTGAAACAGTTTTACAAATCAAACACCGTACAAACTTGAGTTATTCTGTCTTTTATTTTTTTAGCAAATCAAACGCACTCTATTAAACTAAAATTATCCTTGGAAAGAAATGCTCACCTCATTCGAGCAGCCTTGGTAAAATGGGCAGTAATTTTGGTCTATTACAATGGGGTTTTGAACTTCAATCATTGTTGCATGTACAAAATGAACATGTCTTACAAATCCACTGCTAGGCTTCCCCCATGATTTTATTCTAAAGCCATTTTGAGTCTTAGAGAATGTAGTTGATTTGACTGTCACGTTTTGAACACCCGGTTCATTCAATTTCCATCCTAAGCTTCCAATGCTGCAACAAAAGTAAATGTACGTAGTAACAATAGATAAAATAATACTGTATAATGTCATAGACTGTATTATCATACCTAATTCAAACATGCAGAGTTGTATCATTGATTCAGAAAACAATTAAGTTAATTTTTTAGATGAAGTAAATTTAAAATAATGACCTTATTCCATGCCCAGGTCCGCATTCAACGTGTTTGATCCACAAGTTTCTGGTGCCAGGGCCAATTGAGATGCAGTCATCCCCCGTTTGTATTCTAGGTTTGAGAATGGTGATGTCAGAGGATAACTGGACGTGAATGCCGTCAGTATTGGGACTACTTTTTGGAGCAATGATTTTCACTCCATCTACTTTGACATTTCGACATTCACGGATCACTATATGGAACATTTGACTATTAAGAGACGTCAAGCCTGTGATGATAATGTTGTCCGAGCTGCAAATTCCAAGTGTCTGCTTGCACATAAACACACAAAATTGTCATGTGTTAGCATAATTTATGTAAAATAGTTTTACATCAACATCTAACACGACATTGTCATATAAACCAACTTCTTAATCGCAATTTAAATATAACCACAAAATACCGCAGCTCCGGTCGGGCAAGATTTCCTAGAGTTCTTACAATCCCACAAGGAAGTGCCTTTCCCATCAAGTACACCACCATGAATTTTAACGCCACTAACATTCTCAAACGTTAACCAATAACTTGCTTCTCCTATGACACGATAATCACTGGGAGCAACCAAAGTGCCATCAATGACTATAGAGATATCCTTGTTGGCACATTCTCCTCTAAATGTGACCCTTCCAAGCAAAAATTTCCCATGTGGCACGTAAATGGTTGAAGGCTTGGGTGAGGTACAGGCTTTGTTCCATGCAACAAGGAAGGATTTTGTGGAATCGGTTTGACCATTTGGTTTTGCTCCAAAATCAACCACATTGTAGGTAGTTGATTTGGCAAAGGTTGAATTGAATAATGAGTATAATAATAATAAAATGTACAATGTTTTACGAGAAAGAGGAGAAGAATGAGTAGTTTTTGTTGCTGGGTTTGTCATTTTGGAAAGTGAAATGAAATAGAAAAAAGTGAGAGTTTGGATTTCTATCTAGAGCTTCAACTTACGTTTCTAAATAACATATTAATTTTGATTATATGTTTAGTTTTTCTACGTTTCAACATGACAAGTTTATGTTTGGTTTTCGTTTAGCAAATTTTCACTCTCAAGAACCGTTTCCTGTCCTAGAGTGGGAGGGTTTAGGGGTGTGTGAAGAACCGTTTTATAAGAGGGGTTCCACTTGAACGAATAAATGTGAATATTAACTGTGAGATTAATACAAAGTAAATGACGAACTCCGTATAAAGGGTAATATGACGAGTGGCCTGTAGTTTTTGTATTGAAATTTCAAAATAGCTCTTAGTTAAAAAAATAGTCTCTAACTTTTTGTTTTAGGGAAAAATAGTCTCTAATAGTTTCTCAAATTTCAATGATGATGTTAGCTCTTGTTATACAGTGACTGATATGACATAGATAAATATTTATATGAATTAATATAACAGTAAATAAGTTTATTGATGGACTAATATGATAATATTAACGAAACATTTTAGTGTAAACAATATTTTAACTAACATTGTGTATAATCAAAGACTTGAAATTTCAATATATCGAAGAATTACCTCGTTACACGAGAATCAAAATGAGTTATTCCAAAATATAAAAATTGTGTTTTTAGTAGTAAAAAGAGGTGGATATTCTTCACTCAGGTGGTATTTGAGACTACAAAACATGAGTTGAATTTTTATAATAATTTGTCGAGTTGATATATTGAATAAGAACTTTCAATTTATCGGTCGCATTGGTAAAATATAAGGTTTATAATGAGTTTTTGAGTGGAGTACCCTACTTCGAGTTATTCCTAGAATAAGTTGGTCCTCCTCATATAAGTTTTATTTTTAAGTTACACTTTTGAGAATGCATATATTGTTTTATGGGAGAAATTCTTGTTTATGAACAAATTCAAATATAAAAAGTTTAGACATATTCATACAAATTTTTTTTTTTTCTTCTAAGATAAATTAATTTAATGATGTTGAATGATGTAACTAATTTATTTATCATTTAATTTTACTTATTGATGTGTGTGTACCCAAATAATTTTATTTATGTTTTTATTTATTTAAGACTTTCTCATTTTATGAGATAAAAAAGATTTGTTGCATTAATTGATTTTTTAACAAGTGTGAGGTTATACGTTTTTGCTTATAATTAAGATTGAATAAAAAACTTATTATATATGTATATAATATTAAAGGGTTAAATAAAAAAAATTATATAAAAAAGAAAATGAAATATTTTGGAGGGGTGAAAACATCGAATTTCATTCTAAAAATCTAAAAATTAGATAAAAAAATTTTGTTTACATATCAAACATCAAATCTAAAATTCATTCAAAAACATGATTGAAAAATTATATCCTTAAAAAAAATGATTGAAGAATTATATATTTAAACACTAAAAACTCACATAAAAAAAAATCATAATTTAAATCTTGAAAAATCCATATACAAATTGAAAAAAAGAATGAAATGATGTGGAAAAAAAAAAACAAAAACTCGTAAATTAAATTAAGGGAGGAAGAAATAATTTATTTGGAGGTGTAATCATAAAATATTTTTTCCAAAGTGAGTTGAAAGATTGACTTACTGTGTGTAACTGAAATGGTACGGAAAAAAAACATGTTTTAAGGAACAGAGAGACAGTTGAGTTCAACATGAATTTTTAAGGAACAGAGAGACAGTTGAGTTCAACAGTTAGGTTCGGTCTGATTCTGATTTGCGGCGCCGCTGTTTCAGCCGCAATGGTTTTCTTCTACAAAATATTTTCCACCACCATGGGTCGTTTTTCAAGGTCGCACCTTCTGTCTTCTTCGAGTTTCCAGCAGCTCCGTCGTCAGTTTTCGTCGGAGTCGTCAATGAAACGGGTGCGGAACATATGGATCTCGGGGCTGATCGACGTCCCTAACAAGGCCAGCTCCATAGAGGATAGAATACAGAAGGATTTGAGTAGAGAAGAGGAGATATATTATGCAAAATTTTACGGTTTTATAAAACATACTATCTGCTATATACAGTGGAGTCGCCCAGCTATCAATTCCTTCGTCTGGAAAAACTACCAAAACTATTTGGTAGGTTCACCTTTTCAATACTTATTACATTAGTTAGTTGTTCTAGTTGTCTTTCAATTGGTAAGTGCATACCGGTTCATGGTACTTTTGCGAATTGGTTCGCACTAATTTCCCTGTAATTTGTGGAAACTGACGAACCAAGACAAGCCTTTAAGAAAGAGAACGTCTCTTGCAAAATAACATCGATACAAAAGAAAGAAAGAAAGAAACTAAACATAAAAAATTATTTTGGAAAGTGGACACTAGTTTGCTGCAGCTGGCTGCTATAATCCTTCTACCTTTTTGTAATATTGAGATAGCTTACTATACTTAATTAGGTAGTACTAGTACTACGAAACCGATGCATACCGAAGCTCTATACTCCATATGTACCGAATTCTTCTCAATTATGTGACTATTGGTGGTGGTGGTGGTTGTAAACTGATATACATATATCGTCAAGCCTGCAGTTTATGTTGTTTATATTATTTCTTACATTCATTTTCTTTATAAATAACGATCATATAAAAAATTTCCTTGCAGATTAACATAATTCACTCACCTGATTTCAGTCTTGAGGAGGTTCAGACTGCTTTGCCTGCCTTTGATTGCGGTGCCATTCTTGCTCTTTCTAGCGTTGCTGGGGTGCAAACTCAATCCATTACTCTTGATAAGCTAATGATAAGATATCAACTTCCAAGACTTGTATTTATCAACAGCCTTCACCACAAGGGAGCAAATCCGTGGCAAGTTATAGACCAAGCAAGATCAAAGCTTCAACATCATAGTGCTGCAATCCAAGTTCCAATAGGCTTGGAAGATGATTTTAAGGGACTTGTTGATCTTGTTCAATTAAAGGCCTACTATTTTCAAGTGTCTGTTTCTGTAACTTCTGCATCGGTTATACCCACAATTATTCTTCAAATTATTCACTCAATTGTTGCCTATTGCAGAGAAAAGGTTGTTGTTGAACAAGTCCCTGAAGAAGTTCCTGCAGATATGGAAGCCTTGGTGTCAGAAAAAAGGCGTGAGCTCATACAAACTGTGTCTGAGGTGGACGATAAACTTGCTGAAGCTTTTCGCTGTGACAAGCCCATATCAGCACCTGATCTTGAGGTGTGGGGGTAACACTGTGTTTTTTTTTTTCCATTAGAGTTTTGCATGTTTATTACCTGGTTTACATTTTGTGAAGATTTGTCATATGTTCTACTTCTAACAAATAGTTTATCAACATATTGTCATAAAGTGCCGACGATCTTCAAGTTTGAGCATCCTAGATGTGTATCAACTTAAAAAAAGCACAAATGTGTCCTTTTGTAACGTTATAAAATGTTGCATGGGTCTTGTTGAAAATTCCGCCTTTATTGCCGTTCGCCCCTAGTTGCCTAAATTGTGGCCTTCGGTTTGCCCTCACTGCAGCCTCCAACACCTTCATTGTGTTGGCTTTGTGAGGGTGGATTTAGTCCCACATCAAATAGATAGGACTCTTGATAAGAGTTTATAAAGAGGAGGCACTCCTCACCTTACAAGCCGGTTTTGTAAGGATGAGTTAGGCCCCAAATTTTCAACAGGCATCTATACGGGCATGTTATCTATATTCCGTGTACTTATGCATAGAGTAGACAACAGTGGCACGCACACCAGAATCACACATGTCCATGGCTGATGTGATTGGAACCACTTCCAAAATCTCATTTGCATTGCTTTTTTTAGTAGCATAGGTCAGCTGGTTTTCCTAATATAGAAGGTAGACAGAGGAAAGATAAGTATTCTTAATCTAGAATATGTTTCATTAAGTGAATTTGATTACACGAGTGAACTAGTGAAGTATAAGTAGGGAGAGTGGTTGCTAACTGTTCTAAGTTCTAGCTAACATACTAGTGAAGAAAATAGTTTAACTAGGCATATATACACTAATATTGACCAGTATTATCCCTCAGGGGTTCTGAGATGACGTTGAAGAAAAAATTCCTGATTCAAATCCATTTTATGCATGCATTACGTTTTAGGGTTGGATCCTTTGGAAACCCACTTTTTGTCCATGCATTTTCCTATATGTATTTTTAGATGTAGTGATATTTCATATATGAAAACAAGTAGTTATCCGAATACTATTTTGAAAATAGTTTTCTTTTTGTTATTATTGTGTGCAGGAAGCAGTTCGTAGGGCCACCATAGCACATAAATTTATACCAGTATTCATGGGTGATGCTTTCAAATATAATAAGGTAACCATTGAATCACCTTGAATTCATATGTGCATTCTGTGTTGTATGCTCTTTTTTCCTTAACCTTGAATTCATATGTGCATCATGTACTTTTCTCAGGTAGATGCATCACGCTCTCTTTTTCTTTAATTCTAACTTATTACTATGATTATGATGTAATTTAGTTAGTTTCAAGAGACTTCACTTTGGAAATTGAATTCACTTATAGCCTTCTTAGTAAGATGATGGCTACTAGTGGGTTCATAAATGTCAGGTCGCTCTGCAAACTTTTTGGATCTGGCCAAATCTTATGTCCCACCCCAGAGCTTAGTACAAGGCACTTGATAGAGTTAAACGATAAATAATAAAAGGGCAATCTCTGTCGTATAAATCTAAACAGTTTTGATAAACAATAAATAATGATAGAGCAATCTCTGTCTGATAATGTTTACTTAGAATCCAGCTGTGTTTGAAAATTATCTATATTTTAAACTTTTCCATTCCCTTACTATGGTTATATACGGGGAAAATCTGATTTATGATCTACCATTCTTTTGAAAAGTTGGCAACTTTCTTCTCTTATAAGGCTTTGTTACAGAAGTTGTCTGATGGACTGTTTTTTGTTTGAGTTTGTTATTTATTCCTTTGTTGAATTTATCCGCACTCGATACAGTGATACGGTGTCATATTTTTTTTTTCTAAGAAAGAACTAATGTTGGATGAGCAGAGTACAAATAGGAAGCTAAGACATCCTCACACAAACAAACACAAAACTTATGCGATATTGCCATGTAGCCAAATGGAATCTACAATAGAAAAAAAAATCCTTGAGAAATCTAGCTTCCCTTTCCAACCATAACCACCATAGATTAATTTATATAGAGAGATGCCTTATATACAAGGATTAGTTCTGGAGCAAGTCGTTAGTGCTAATTCTATTAAGAACAAATATTCCAAACATTAATTTAGACTTTAAGGGCTCTTTGGACTCCTAGTTTAAACTTCTTGATATTAATTGTGTAATCACAAACAAGTCTTTGAAAATCCCTATGCAAGACACCACCCAAAGTTCTAGGCCTACATCAGATGATGAGGCTGAAAAGGACTTGGATCAAATGTTGGATTCTAGCCCAAAGAGACCTATTATCTTAAAGATATAAACTAGAAGGAAGAAACGTGGGCTACGGAGGAAAGTTATTTGTTATGTTGAGTTGGCCAGTTAGTTACGCCTAACTATGGGTTTATAGTTAGGGGTGGGGGAGAGTGAGAGCCATAATTGTGTCATTAGTTTGTTGACAGAGAATAAAAAGAGCTTTTAGCTCTACTGAGGGTTCTTTCTTTGTAAGCGCTTTTGCTTGTAGCTCTTAATTACATTTTTCATGTTTTGATTCTGCTACAGGGGCTACAACTACTTTTGGATGGTGTAACTAATTATTTGCCCTGTCCAATTGAAGCTAGTAATTATGCTCTCGACCAATCTAAGAATGGGGAAAAGGTACCAGATTTAAAGAAACATTATCCTTTGTTATCTTGATTGTCAGAAATTGCAGCTTGAGTTTCTAATTATGCGGCCAATTTCTTGAATCTTGGATATTTAGATTCACTAGAAACAGGAAATATCCATATTTGACTTAAATATATTAATACGTGTGAAATAACATTATAAGTTTCTAGCCTGTCCCCTAAAAAAACAAAATCCAAATTAAATGCATCAATATATGTAAATCATGATAATGATAATAGGAAAATTACTTTAAAAGTTGAAAACAAAAATCACATCTTACAACATTAAAAAACTCCTTCCATTTCAAAATGCGTTTCTTTCAAAAGGTTGTTGCACAAAGAGTAAGGAATGCGATAAAATAGTCAAGACATAAAAAATTTACTAAACTAGCCTTATTAATTATTGGTGTGTATTCCATCCTTAAATGCAAAGTAGGTGTAATGCTTTTGGAGTAGTGTACTAGTATTTCTCAATTCCATCTCTATTACAGAACCGTACATGAGATTTTCACCTCATACGGCTCCTCGCGAATAAATTGATTCAAAAATATTTAACCAAAAAGATTTAATTTTAAATTCCAATATTAAATTCAAATTTAATTTAAAATAGAATACAATCGCGGGATTTTTTGACATTTCATAGAATTTATTTTATCTATTAGAAATCTGTATATCTTGCTTTGATATAGAACGAAATATGGATTCTTATAGACCATTTTTGCTATCCATATCTAACTAGATAATGTTGTTTTGATATAAGGTTCTAACGAATCCATATTTCTTTTTTTTTTATCATATTGGCAAAAATTTCTAAATTCAAAAAAAGCCACATTTTCGCGGGCGAATATTTACTCTTTCATTATAAATTTTAGATGTAATGTTGGGTTAGTCCACAACTCCTCAAA
>Ga0315915_1005360_pt1 | contig 15993 bp, 8 predicted proteins | sample MpolbnodulesMG_FD_207738 | JGI IMG/M metagenome (GOLD analysis project Ga0315915, IMG submission 207738) | Medicago polymorpha root nodule microbial communities from Los Angeles, California, United States - branched nodules | ecosystem: Host-associated > Plants > Roots > Nodule | place: USA... | reverse complement strand
AATACCAAAAGACTTTTTTTAAGTTGCAAAGAGTCTTGATTGAATACCACAAGACTATTTGATAATAAAAAAGTCTTTTAAAATCCCTTAAAATCTCAATCCAATACACCCTCCTTAGTAAGAAACAAATACTTGTGGATTGTGTTTTTACTTTATTTTTGAAGTCAATTGGATGTTATAAATCGTGAAGATTAATCTCTCGAGTTTGATAAGATGAAACTATTCTATTCTTATGACTAAATTCAATATTTGTTGAAAGTTATTAGAAGGGATTTGTTAACGTCACATTTAAATATGATGCTTTTTACTTCGGTTTAAAATGTAATAATTATGATACAATGATTTTTGTTAGAGAGGTGAGAAGGCAAAGTCATTTTTTTTAGAGAAACAAAAAGGCAAAGTCATTTTATATACATAAATAATGAGAAGAGTCGAGGTTCAAATCTCAGTCAACATATTCGGTCCAACAATTTTGACATTTTTTCTATTTGGAACGGTACTTAGGAATGTTATAATGTTTTTTTTAATATATCATAAATACTTTTATGCAAATGTTAACTAATTATCTCACATATAAACTTGTAAATCAATATAAACTATGAATAGTTTTTTTAATTTTCATAATTTGCTCAAAAAAGTATTGTATCTAAAGGCGAGTGGAGTCTCTACGAATATCTTTTATCCTTGCGTGTGTGACTCTACAAACGACGTATCAATACTAGTTTTGAACCCGTGTTGATGCACGGTAAAGTTATACTCCCTTCAAAATGAAAATATAAGTAAGTAAAATAGTTTAAAAAATTGATGTATGTAGACTAAATTTTTAACTACATACATTAATCTTTGAACCACCACTTACATTAATGATGACTACGGAAGTTCAAAATTACAATTGATTGTCTTCATTGTATGATTGTGGTTAAATTCATACGATAACATACCCTTTTGAGAAAAACATTTGTCCCTTTTTATAAGACTCATTTGATATTTTCAAGTACATTAATTATTTCTTTACCAACATACCCTTGTTTATTTTGCATCTTTTTCTTCAATCAACAATAAATATTATATTGAAAACATAAATTAATCATCTCTCTTAAGGATAAAATTGTAAAAACAATAGTAATTATATACCAATTTAATACTACAACAAATTTTCTTAATCTCTGTAATTTTTGCAAAAGGCTTTATTTTAAAATTTGAAAGTTAAGGTAATATATTGATATATAAAGGGTATTTTTAGAAGATCATCAAACAAAATAGACACATTAAATTTACTAATCAATTTTATTAATATATATGGAAAAAAAATCATAGGTACTTAAGGTAAGAGACGGAAGGGGTAATAAAGAGTTAATCTAAACCCAACAGATTAGCGCATGAAACAAACAACATACAAATAGAATATACTGCAACACCTAAACTAACAAATATCAATAATACTATAAAATCATCAACCCTACATAGAAAAGGCTCCTTCATTAGAGTTTTTTTTTTATAAAATCACACCACTGATGTAGCAAGTAGTTTTTTTTATATAAACAAAGTGTTAATTAGTTGTTATTTTTATATTTTCTCCTTTATCAGAGTTTGAATCTGGGTACTTTAAACCGCAGCTCAAACCATTTAAGCTATTCAATGCTCCTTATATGACATGTATATAAAATCTTTTAGCTAATATTCAATCTTTAGCCATGATAAGAATTGAGTGTTTTCATCCAGAAGTCCTACCTCAACTGGTAAAATGCCGAAATTGTTAGGCCGGATGCTATGACCGGGGTTCGAACCCCGGTACCTCCACTTGTGTGTGTGAGTTTATAATGGCTTTGCCATTTCGTCTATCTACCAAAAAAAAAAAAAGGAATTGAGTGTTTTCAAGAACATGACTCACACTGCTTTCCTGCTGACAAAAGATCACGTATTTTTCTTGATTTCCATATGGACCAAATGAAAGCTAACTATATAGAACGAGGCTTCTCACGCATAACAATGTCATGAAAACTAATCAATTAAATTTATAAGCATGAGCTAAATTGTGATTCATCATCGCACAATTGATACATATCAGATAAACTTCAAGACGTTATATGAGTCACATCTATTTTATATATTCAATGTTCCCCCATTTATAGTCAATATTTGACTAATCACTCACATTTGAACATAATAATATTGCTCTCAAGTGTGATCCTCCCAAATCATATATTTGCATTGCCATTATTATCAATAAAGCATGCCTCCTAACTACACTAGCAAGAAAACTTTTGATTCAATGACCCAATATTGAAATTCATTCCCGCTCTACCCACCAAGCCAAACTCAAGCTTTGATGCCACTTGTTGTGACGACGTAGGGGTTGCCAAGAACAACAAAAACGGCTCTAGGATCACACGAGGGAGAGACATCACATTTTTCACATAAAACTTTAAGACATTAATTATATGGACCATCTATTTTTTATGGCCAAATTTTTTGCAATAGTTGATGTGGGACTAACCAAAATACAAGACTACACACATGTCCAAATCAGTACTGCAATCTATCCCCTCATATGTCATGAGCATTTTCCTTCTACCGAACACTTTCATTAGTGAAATTGAGAAGATGCTTACGCCTTCTGGTGGGGTCACAACTCTGCAAATTCACGAGGCATGCACTGATTATCTTGGGAACGTCTTTCCGTTCCTAAGACTTTTGGAGGAATGGAATTCAAAAGTCTTTGAGCTTTTAATTTGGCTATGATTGGAAAGTAGGCCTGGAAGTTAATAAGCAACCCAGATTCTCTGATCACTAAACTACTCAAAGCTAAATATTTTCTGCATAGTGATTATTTTAGTGCTTCTATAGGACATAACCCAAGTTATGTTTGGAGAAGCTTCTGGTCTGTTAGAGATTATCTTAAGCGTGGTTTAAAGTGGAGTATTGGAACGGGAGAAACCATCTCAATGTGGAATCAACCGTGGCTAAAAGGTCCGCTTTCTCTTCAGCCTATTACAGAAGTGCAGATCATGTGGGATGCTCTCACTGTTGGTCATCTTTTCAAGCCAAATACAAAGGAGTGGAATGAGAATTTTATCCGATATGTGTTTAATGCAGAAACATCGAATCAGATTCTACAAACTCCCCTTTTACAATCAGTTCGGGTGGATAAAGCAACATGGAGATTTGAAAAGAATGGCTTGTACTCGGTGTGCAACGCATATCGAGAGATTATTAACAGTAACGATGTCCTGCTCCATCATAGGGTTTCAGAGAATTGGAATATAATTTGGAACCTTAAACTCCCACCAAAAATTAAGAATTTTTTGTGGCGCATATGTCGAAATTGCTTACCAACTCGTATGCGGTTGATCACAAAAGGATCCAGTGCCCCCCAACTTGTGCCATATGCGACAATGATGAGGAAGATGAGAAACATCTGTTTTTTGCGTGTAATAAGAGTGTTGGTTGTTGACAACGGCTGGGTTTTTGGCCCACAATTCAGCAGATTTGGTCTCATACTGCCTCCTGTGCTGATATAATCTTTTCTTTACTCCAACAGCTAGACATCGCTCAACAACAGATTTTTGCGGTTACCCTTTGGAGTTTATGGAAACACAGGAACAATAAAGTGTGGAATAATATCGTAGAAACAACCCAGCAGATTGGTGACCGAGCGATTGCTTTCCTAAATAGTTGGAAGACCGCGCAAGAGACAAGGATTCGCAGCTCGCCAGCAAACTCGCAGTTCGACATAAGTAAGTGGTCAAAACCAAGTGTCGGGAGATTCAAGTGCAATGTTGATGCTTCCTTTTCTACTTCTCTCAATAAAGTAGGCTTTGGAGCCTGTATTCGAGATGCAAATGGAAATCATGTTATAAGCCGTACTGAGTGTTTCACACCCTTACTTGATGTGGAAATGGGAGAAATTATAGGACTCCTACATGCTATGCGATGGGCGAAAGACCTAAATTTGGTGAATATGGATTTCGAAACGGACTCAAAAGTGGTGGCAGAAAGTATCTATAAAGGGGATGGTGTCTCGGATTTCATGGCTATAATACACGATTGTAGACACCTACTAATGACTGATTTAGCGAACTCTGATGTGAAGTTCATTAGGAGACAAGCCAATAGTGTTGCCCATAATCTAGCTAGGGAAACACTAAGTCATGCTAGTTTCCATTATCATCTTAACATTCCACATTGTATTCACAATTTGATTAATAATGAAAAGCTATAAGCTTCTTTCTCTCAAAAAAAAATTAAAATGATGAAAATCGTTAAAAGAAAATTAGAATAATGAAAGGTTGGCAAAAGAAAGTAATAAACCACCGATATTTTTAATATAATCAAATGATTCATTGTTTGAACTAAAAGGACAAACACTAAACATCAATGCAGTTTAGAGATGTTTAAAAATAATTTTATCATCATACGACAGAAAGGAAATGAAAAAAATAATCAAAGGTCCCAAAAAAATCGGTGGAATTTTTCAATTTACTTTAAAGACATTTAATTACCACGTAAGATCAATAATAAATTCAAGTGATCAATTGACTAAGCCAAAAGGATATATGTGACCAATCTCTATACTTTAGAGACATTTTATAGTATATAACTTTTTAGAAAGGTTTTATTCAAAAACATAAGTACTAAAATTTATTTAACTGAAGCAAACATTGTATGAGAGTTTTTAGGCTATAAAGTGATCAAACAATTTTCTACTAGTTACATGCAAAAGAGGAAAAAGTATGACTAAAGTTCTCAAGCTTGTTTATGTCATGATCGTATTTCTTTACATATTTCTTGTTGTAGCCGATACTGGCCGTAAGCCCTTTATCATCCTTCTAGTTTTTTTCCCTTTGCGAACTTTCATTAATATTCAGTAACATTTTTTTATTCTTATTTTCTATCACAGCATTCGCTTTTTGTATTAAAGATTCTAATTGTGGACAAGATCTATGTACAACTCCTAATGAAGTTCCAGAGTGTAGGTTTCTAAAATGTCAGTGCATTAAATTCTAGGTAAGTTCAAAAATAGTACTATATTATGAATAATATGTAATTTCATTTGCTCATCGTAATGTTGTTAGTCTTATGTTTTTCCAATACTTTGGTGAATATTTCACATACTTTTTCATTTCTCTAATAACCATATAAGTGTATTATTAATACTACGCAGTTTTGTTACCTTTTTTCTTATACTTGATATAGAGAGGTTAACAAGTATCACATAGTTATTTGATATATCATTTAAGAAGCTTAGAAGTCATCTTTAAACCTCAAGGGAGTGGTTGATTTATATTGTGACTTTAGAATACTATTTTAAAGATGTTTGAATATTTTATGGCTTATGTCTAAGGATGAGATAATAATACATCTTCAAAATTGTACATGAATGAATGACCTTGGACAAAAAAGGCAACAATGATACATGGTTGATGACTAGGGACAAAGATTAACAAAGGTTACAGGTTACAATGGTAATCGATGGATAATGTGATTGTTAGGGATACAACTTATAGATGTGGGGGTGGTGATCACTTGTGAATTGATGCATCGTGATCATTTAAAATATTTATAAAGGGGGTAAGCATGTTGAATTGGTGACATAGAGGTCAATTTAAGGTGTCCTTGATGGCAAGATTCCGACCATAGGGTGTTTGATGAGAAAATTCTAAATGTCATAGAATGGATATCTTTTAGTGAGTCATAGGGAGAGAGGACGCCCTTTTAACAAAAAATAAACGAAACTTTTTTTCATTAGTGCATTTTGAGTAATGCATTGTCATTCATTATATCATTCGAAAATATACCTCCATAATTATTGTGATGTTGTGTTTGTGTGTGTGTGGGTGTGTGTTGATCATGTGTTTGTGAATGTGTATTCATTTAATTTTACCTTATACCTTTAAAATGATATAAGATATACTCACACACTTTTGGTATGTCATCTTCTTTTATGTATTATATATGCAGATTGTAGTCAACATGTTCATGAGAAGTAAACGATGACACTTTGCTTGTGCGAGTAGAGTAGAGACTTTCATTTTTAATATTCCGTTTCGTTGGTGTTATTCTATTCCTTATCAGATTTTGTATTGTTATAATTGGCTTTCATATGCCAAAATGTTGTATTGTTGTTACTTATTTTACTCCTAAGTTAGCAAGCTTATCTTTTAGAAATGTGAACAAAATAATTTGGGTCTAAATTTTTATACTTTTGTGAGTTTTTTTAGCATTAATGTGTAATCCCATAATATATTGTCTTTTGTCACATTTTCTGCCATGAACTGATGAAAGTGTTTAAAATGTAATATAATACAAACTTTAGGTGAAATTTGCTTCAATTTAAAACACTCATAATAATAGATAATATCATATAGTTAAACAAGTAGAGTTAACATAATCACTTGAGAAATGTTATTAAATCAATATATGACAACCACAATATTTTTGTCACACTATACAAAATTTTATCTAAAATAACTCAAATGTTAGTTGAACCATATGTTAGCATGTATGATTGGAGAAGGAAAATAAATTTTCTTTGAAGAAAGAATTCTGAGATTGGTAATAATAACGATTTAAAATACGTCCTCTATACTGTAACTATAACTCAGATGATAGCTACATGAACATCTGATGTGTTAGGATGCGGGTTCGAAGATACACCCCATCAATTATAACCTACTATTGTAATTTGCCTTCATATTTGTGATGCTGGAAACTCATAATCGTGGCACGATTTTTGAGTGGCGCGTCACGATTTTCTTGATAGAATGGATGGTTTCTGCTGGAGGAAAATCGTGGCATGATTTAGTACTAGCGTGACACGGTTTCTGGATAAAGTCGTTGTATCTTGTGTCATACGCTTCAATTGTGACACGATTGTTCACTGGCGCGGCGCGATTTCGTCTGTTACTGTGTACTATATAAGTGTTTCTTTGCAGATTTTGAAGGAGAGGTTGAAGTGAGAGAAACTTGGATTACAAATGAGGTAACTTTAGGGTTGAGTGTCTTTGTAGTGAGGTTCTCTTGCGTTGGGAAACATTGTAAACACCTTGGGTAGTGAGATTTCATCATTGGAAGGATCAAAAGCTTCCTTTTGTGTTTTCTCTTAGGATTCATTGAGAGTGTGGGTGACATGAAAATGGGTAGAAATTAGGTCTTGTTCTTTTGTGAGCTTTTAAGTTAATCCCTTGTAACTCATTTGTAACACTTTCATCTTAGTGAATTGGAGGGCTGCTCTCTCCCCCGGAGTAGGTCATATTGGACCGAACTGGGTTACCATCTTGGTGTGTTTGTTCCTTTCTTTCATTGCTTATCTTTATTGCTTTGATTATGTTTGTGGTGTTGCTCTACACTTAGATTTATGTCTGTTTTTGTTGTTGTTGCTTGGAAACACTTTATCCATTGATTACCACTTCTTTTGCTCCACACATCTTTGTTATTCATTGATGTGATTTTGTTCGAATACACAACAAGAATAGAGGGAACATAATTAGTTTAGTTTGCAAAATTAATTAACTGTGTATTCCATCTTATTCCGTCCAAATAAGAGGATAAGCAAAATGAATGTAAGTGATGGAATACATGCCATTCAGTTCTATTTCATTCCATTCTTTTAATGACTATTCAAACGATGAAATTTTAATTTATTCCATTCCATCCCAAGGAGGCCGGGAGGGTAATATGTGTGCTGACTTCTTAGCCGAGATTAGAACAAGATCTACAAGTCTATTGATTGTGCTTAATCCTCGAGAGCTTCACTTATTGCTTCTAGCAGACAGTATGTGTGTTGTTTATCATCGTGACCAGTAGTCTCTTTGTTTTTACTTTACCTTTTTCCTCATGTAACCAAAAAAAACCAGACACTCAACTTATTAAGAATGATTAAGTTTAATTTATATTCGGTGGTTGCGTTTTCAAACAAATTTTCTGTAACATCATACACAGCTAGTTGGTACTAAATAATTAATTACTTTTGTCAGCTTTCTTTTTTTTAAATTATTTAGTCGACTTTTGTGGGGAGAAGTATTATTGCAAAGGGCTTATTTAATTTAATTTGATTATTTGGTCTCTGACTATAAAACGTTAAAAATAATTAAATTCCAGCCCCACAAAGCCAGTGATTCAAATACATTATCACCTAATCCTTGTTCTTAAGCAATAATAATAATAAGTGGCTTGTACAAGTGAACAACGAAGAAAATATGTGTTTAGCTACCGTGGCTGAAGAAATTGGTCTACTTATGGAGTATTTTTATTATATTTTTATAAGGTACTTATGGAGTATTTGTTTATGTAATATTCCTGCACACATGGATTTGGAAGCCGATTAAGATACGACATAGTAATACCATTATCATTAATTATAAAATAGAATTTAACAGCCATGCATCTACGTAGTACGTACTATTATTTAATTTAAGTTCATATAATTGCATTATTATATTCTATTGTTTTCAGAACATTTATGCCCTATATAGTACACATGGAACAACTATATGATAAAACAAAATGATTAAAAATAATTTATACAATGCACCTGGTGCCAAATCAAGGACATCATCATAATCATGCTAAAAGGTATATTTCGAAGAGATAAGTACAGCGATCTGTATATCTAAACGGCAAGAAAAATGAAATCAATATGCATGGTTGAAAAAAAAATAGTATAATGAAAAGAGAATATACAAATCAATCATATCCGTTCAAAAAAAAACATAGACAAATAATTATGAAAAATGAAATAAGTTGTATATACTTGGACGTCAAGGTCATTGACCTGTGAAGAAGTAAATAATATATTAAAAAATTCTGCTGAAAATGCATTTAACTAAAATGAAAACTATTAACATCATTAACAATCGGAGAGAAATTTCTGATGAGAATGGAGCATTTTCTTATTTATTCAACTCAAATGAATTATTACACTGTGTATACTTTAACCATCTAACTAATTCAGTTAGAACTAACCAACTAATGCCAACTCATCAAGTGACTCATTGTTAGGAGGGAAGAAGAGACCTTAGCAAGGAGATTGTTTTAAATGACGCAAGACACATTTAGTTGTCTTGGAATGAGTGGAAAGCTAGCTATATCAGGGCGAGAAGAAGTCGGGTCTAATGTGTAATTTATATGAGCATTGCTATTTATGAGAGTTTTTATCAAGAATTTACCGAGAAAAGGTTTCAGCCAATTAAATTTGTTATTTGTCGAAAATCAAGGGAGGTAATGGTGTGTAATTAAGGAAAAATGTTAACAATTACACTTCTTGAAATTTTCTTGATACATTTTGTCACTGTATCTATCATTTCCCAATTTATACTATGTAAGTTAACAAATGTAAATCAACCAATATTGAATGAGTGTTTTTAGAAAATTATATGCACTAAAAGTTGGGTCTCACACTTTGAAAATAAGTTCCACTTAAAGGTGGTGGAACATGCATTAATTTCATCCAATAAAAGAGTGAGTGTTAAGAATAGAATGTCCCTCCCTAGCATTCCTCTAGTTGAAATTAAGAATTATTTAAATAAAAATTCTTCTAAAGATAGTGTCATACTCCCTCTGTCCCGGATTAACTGAGTCATTTGCTCATTTCACACATATTAAGAAAAATGTATAAATGAAGGAGAGAGAAAAATGGTTTTAGGTGTTCTTGTTATGTATTGGTGCATTCTCCACTATCATAAATGCAAAGTGCAATATATTGAATTTAGAGTGATGAAAGTGTATTAATTAGAGTTATAATTAGAAAAAAGTAATTACAATTGTATTAAAAAGTGAAATAGATCGGTTATTGTAGGACAATATTTTTTTACAAAAGACTCTGTTATTATGTGACAAAGGGAGTAGATTTCAAGAATCTTCTCTATACACTTCATTTGAAGTTCCGTTAATATCTTCACCATCGTCATCCGTTAGTAATATTTTTAACTCATCACTTGATGTAACTCTTGAAATTGCAACATATAGCTACAAATGCAAGAAAATTGATGTTGGAAGATATATTCTCACATGCATAAGCGATTGTCCCTGACTTATTAATAGTCATTGCAAATGGAACAACTAAAGGAAATTATTTTGTCTTCTCTGAAACCTGAAAGAAATTATAGCTTCAAACGTCAAAGATGGTCTAGATACGTTTGAAAATCTTATCATCAAATATTACTTCTTGACATCACACTTCCTTTAACGATATAACTTCCCATCTTTTGTAATAATTAGTCGAGTTTCATTGCACAACAACGACGCTCCTACTTGAGTCTCAAAGCTTTGAGATCGTCATTCAGAGCTAAAAGAACCCACCAACATCTATTTGCAAAAACAAAAAACGAATCAAATCAATGCTAAATAAACTAAAAGATTAATGCAATTTGAAACTCATAAGTTTGCACAATTAAATGGGTTTAATTGTGTGAAGCACTTAGAAGAAACTATTAAAAAAAAATGCAATCAAAGAGTGATGACTTCATTGAAAAAAGAGATATAAGTTCATCTTATTGAAAAAAGATTCAACCAACAACAAATCTCAGAGAACCCCAAGACATGAAAAGCAAAAGACCTAAAATTAAATCCTAACCTCAATTACCTTTAACATCAACATTGCAAATAATACCAAAAAAAAAACCATAAAGTCGATTGTAGGAAAGCACAACAAACCTCTTGTTATCAACTCAAAAAACATTTTGGAATGTATTGATGGAGTAGTGGTGGTTTCACTCTAATTATTTGATACATTTTGGAATTGGAATATCAATGACCATTAACAATTATCACAAATAAATGCATTGTCAAAAAGATCTGTGGGATAAAAGTGAGCGGAAAAAATTGAAATGAGGTGACTAAACTGAAGGTTAAAATAGATATTTTATCCTAGTAGGGTTTACATTAAGGTTTGCACACTATCTTCAAAGTTCAAATTTATAATAGGTGACTAAACTTTGACTTTTGTGTGTGAATTTATAATAATTTTGTCGTTCTAAAAAAAACAAGTGAAATGCTGTGAACTTCTACTATAACCATCATCAACGGTTGTTTATTTTTTTGTGACAAAAGGAATCGGTAATAGTTTATGAATAGATTTTATTTTTAAATATAGATTTAATAAAATCAAATAAGCTTAACTAACATTCATAATCCGTATATATATATATATATATATATATTTTTGTTAATTAAGTTTATAAACTGCACTATATACTAGTAATGTTGTTAACACGTATTTTAGCATGCTCTGAAGACTACCACTTTAGCCGTAACAATCTACAGTTTGTAGACAAGCATAAAATAGTTTACAAGTACAACTAGTAATAATATACATAATTAATTTAGTATGCCGACCCAATTGCACAATAATATAGTACAACTACAGACTACTCTGCAGACTGACTACTACTGTCCAAGAAAATGAAAAGTCAAGCGATGTATGCATGCGTTCGACATTTATTGGATGTGATATTAAAATATGACACTAATTTTGTTCACAGCATTCCCTCAATTTTGAGATATTAAACGGGTTCTACATGGATATATCATTTTTTTATAATTTTTTAATAATAGTACTTAATAGGTACTCAACAACTCTAATGGAGATCCTCTAACAAAAGGTCTATCTGGATCCTACCAATAATATTAAAAAGTCAAGGTAAATTGCAATTGAAAAACAATAGTACAATGCCAATGATTATTTTAAGCAAAAGTAATGTGGGGTCCACTTAAGCATTGAAGTCTTAAGTGAGACCCTGGGTCCTAAAAGACCCTCAAAAATAAATTCCACATTGGGGGTACCTATTAGGTACCATGTCTTAAATGGTGAAGACCTCACCAATGTTGATGCTCTTAGTAGTTTTTTATATAAGTCTTTGACAATTACTCTTCTCGCTTTTATATTTGTTCCAAATCACTTTAAAAATATCAAAATATATTTGAAGGACAGTTATCTGTCATTTGCATTCGTTATAAATGACATTAATGAACGTAGTTAATTACCGTTGAAATAATTTAGTATTTTGGTGTTTTTTTGGAGTAAAAATAAAAGTGAGAGAAGTAATAACTTAAGTTTTTTTATGAACTAGTCTAAAAGACCAAAGTCCTCTTCATAATGGGCCCAAACATATTGATTGAGTCACATTAAGTCTATGTTTGTTGTTTGAAAATTGGTCTTCTCCCATAAAAAATTGCTCAGTCCCAACCAAACTTTTCAAAATATCTCTCGTGACTTAAGCCATGCAGGTGTTATACTCAGCGTGACTCAAGTCACCTTCGGTTCTCACCTTCCTCCTTCTTTCTTCTTTGTTATGTCGATACAATAGAAAAATACAAATCAAAGTTAATTAATGCCATAACATTAGCTAACCCGTAATTTGTTGGAACCGAGTTCCAAAATCTGCAATTGATGAAAATGTTCAATCTCTTCAATTTTGGTAACTTCATTTTTCGATACGTAAAGCTCCTTAAATGTGTTATAAACCCTAAAGACACCGTGTAACGAAGCGATTTCGTTGAAAGAAACATCAAATATCAAAAGCTTCTTAAATATGCTAACATCAGGAATATTCTTTAATTGATTATCACGCAGCACCAATTCCTGAATCATCAAAATAAAATAAAAATAAAAAAATCACATTTCATTTCAGCAATTCAAACGCATCCAAACAGAACCTAAGAGAAGAGAGAAGGAAAGTACCTTGAGAGAGGAGAGGGTGTTCCAGGAAGAGAGAGGAACGCAGAAGAAAGAAGGAGGAAGCTGAGAAACCGAGCGTGACTTAAGTCACGCATGTGTATTTTGGGAAGTTTGGTTGGGAGTAAGCGATTTTTAATGAGAGAAGAGCAATTTTTTAGGTGTTTTGACGCCCCAAACGTGAGTTTGGCTTTCCAAATGCGATTTCTCAATTTCATTTTATGTTTGTACAACATTAAACGTGAGTCTTTAAATCATGTTTTTATCTCCCAAACTTGCGTTCCCTCAAAGCTAGAAATAAGAGCTTTTGCGGCAACCTAAAACACTTGATATTTAGTAACAAATGTATTTTCTTCAATTACCCATGACTTCTTTACCGTTTTCCCTAATTACCCATGAATTCTTTCTCAGTTTTTAGTTTCCTCCATTCCAATAAATTGAACATAGTGATGATTTTGTCATTCCTCATTTTTATTCTTCTCTACCTTGTTTCAAGCAACATGCAAACTTACACCACTCTCTTTCTCTATGTTAAAGAAGTTGGAATTAGGCTCTTTTTTGGTCAAAAGAATTGGGCTCTTAAAGCCCATCAATTATCAAATGATAAAAATGGAATAAAATAAATATTTGCTAATTTTTTATTTTACCGAATTTTTCTTTTGTTTTTTGACGGATTCTTTTTGAAAAAACGTTCTATAGAAGAAAAAGAAAATTGTTTTTAATATTTCTTAGGAGACGTTGTATAGAATTTGTTAAGTAATCAACATATTCGGCTTTGGGGAAGTGCAAGGTGCTCAACCCAGACCGGGCCTCCAAATGCTACGGGCTTCAAACAAAAAATAAAAAATGTAACATCCAAAATTAGGCATAGAAATTTCAATGAATTTTCTTTGCTTTTTTTGTTTTTTTATGCGGAAAGAATCAAAAAGGGACTTTAAGTCTCTTTAAAAGATTTCATTGAAAAGTTTACAACTTTAAAAGAAAAATGAACTTTTACAATAATATATGACATTAAAGTCCTAAAAATCTAGACCCTTGATATGGTCCGGCTCCGGCTGAAACATTGACGACTAACAAGCAACAATTACTCTTCAGTCCCTCAATGTACACTTCTATACCTGAAAACGTCACCCCAAAAACATAGTGAGTAAAACTCAGTAACATAGAATTTCCCCACTTGAAAACCTCTCTAGGTTGTGTTTAGAATTGATTGGATTGAGATGATTGAAAGATTTTAAGTTTTTAGATAATGATTTTGAATTGATATTCATAGGTATGAGTTATTTCCTCAATTTACTAATTCATACTAAATTAAACCTAGAATTAATTGAAGGTAGGAAGTTTTTATATGTTTTAACTGAGAGAAGGAAATTTTTGAAGAGGAACTAGAGATGCTGAAAGTTACTCTTTAAAACAGTTCTGATGCGTGATTTTTTTATAATTTATTGGCTTTGAATTTTAATATGGGACGAATTGCATCATGTTCATATTTAAGTTGACTACCTTCAGTAAAATATACAAAAATTTCAGAAGTTATATGACTGTCCTTTTACGGTTTGTCTGCAATAGTCCTACGTTGATCAGTCTGACTGTCGAATTTTTCCTGAATTGATTACTTTGAATTTTGATTTGGGACCAATTGCATTGTCTTTGATTATGAACCGGCTATTCCTAAAAAAATCTACGAAATTATTTGAATTTACCCCCACTTAAATAAATAAAAAAATGTTATATCATTTTCTTTTTTGGTACACGTTTCAGTTTTTTTCTATACCCTAGTTCTCCTTTTTATACATAAATTTGATCATATCAAACCACCCGTAATTTGTATAATCATTTAATCAGTCAATTTGAAAAACTATTTCATTGAAAGAATCACAACAATCATTTTTTTCTTCGCATAAACCATCAATTTTACCCTTTTTCCACAACAGAGGAGTGACAAATCCAAACGACACCGTTAGATAAATTTCACCCCTTTCCCTTAATTTTTTTTAATTCCTTTCATATTTAGAAGTTCTTCTGATTCTGATTTTTTTTAATGAAGTTTAGCTACACAAAAAAATTACGTTTTATTTTACTAGAGGCCTATTTTAAAAAGAGAGTTGAGCCTCCTATTTCACAGGAACGGCCCTGGTAATCAATATTAATACAACAAAGGTTTTTAATTTCGTAAATAGATAGTAATACCATTTTGGTAATTATACATTCAAAATCAACTTTAATTCAAAATTAACATGACTTTATAAGAATTACTTAAGTGCATACAAACATAAATCAATTCACATCGAACTCATTTTTAATAAAGATCAATTCTCGCCGCCGTCAAACCAAACACACACTAAGATCCGATCCAATAAAGTCTTGGATCCACCTAATAACTTCAATGACTAGCTTTGGATTTCCCAGTTGCGTAACACCTCAATGAATTCTAATTGACACTGAAGCCTGAAATCCTTCATTGATGGAGCGTCGATCATGACGGGCTCTCATTAACTCACAACGACTCATCATTGTCCACGTCTATAAAAGATATCTTTAACGGCCAACATAACGCATACAATTTTTATTATTTCAGTATCACCTTGATTTTTGCTCTCATCATTATGATCACTCCAAATCAATTTTGTACCCAAAATGTTATATTAGTTAAAAGTATATTAAAGATTAAGAGGAAAAAAAACTTTGTGCACTTTGTAACTCTTTTTTGGGTAAACATGTACTAGGTTTTTAATCAACCATGCAATGTAGTTTGTTTTATTTATTAACTAGACACTAACCCGTGCGATGCACGGATTTTTATAGAGTTTCATATATAAAATATTAAATTGGCTATATTATTAATCTTAGAGTTACATTTAAACTCAGAAACAATCAAACTAAGTGACAATTAAGAGTGATTGACATGCACAATCTCAAAGAAGCAAATTAACAATGTTTAATTTGCATCAACAAAAATGAATATGGAAATCAACAAAAATGAATATGGAGTCAAAATCATTACTTTGCCAAAAACAAAGTAATATTATAGTCTACTATAATGATTTTTGCAAATAAAGAGTCAGAACAAAAACTTCATGTAATATAATATAGGAGAAATAAAGAGGCCGACAAAATTACATGAAAAAATGAAGTTTCTAATGAAAAAATTATCATATGGATGAGTCAAATTATCTACAATTTTAAAGATGCAACTTTAATATCGTAACACGTCGTTAGCGACCAAAAAAAAAAATAATAATAAAAAAGAACTACTATCAATAAAAGTACCGCTAATAATAAAAAATAGCTGTTATGAGAGAGGAAACCGTTAGGGCGGT